>VAPL010220910.1_pt1 | contig 13026 bp, 6 predicted proteins | sample 3395061 | NCBI WGS metagenome assembly VAPL01 (sample SAMN08290444, study PRJNA428436) | hydrothermal vent metagenome | isolation source: Deep-sea hydrothermal vent chimney 2 | place: Pacific Ocean: Juan De Fuca Ridge | depth 2182 m m
AGGATCACATAACTGGCCGTAAAGGCCGCGGCATCTGTCGCACCTGCGGCAAGGCTGGCCAGCGAACCGGCAACCGTCACTTTGGGGTCAGAAATCGTAACAGGGGCCAATGTGACAATGCCAGTGTTGGTGACTGAGAAGGCATAGTTGATGGTATCGCCAGCGTCGGTAATGCCGTTGCCATTGGTGTCGACAACCGAACTGATGGTTTTGGTCAGTCGGATACCACCGGTCTGCGCAATCAATTGCACGGTTGGGTCATTGGTGGGGTCACCATCTGTGGTGCCGGTCAGCCCCGGTGTTTCAGTGGTCTCATCACCCGCATCAGACACGTCGGTTACTGGTGTTGCAGCCGAGCCATCCGGCAGGTTGGGTGGTGTACCGCTTGCGGTTGCGGTGTTTTCCACGCCACCCGCATTCACGTCGATAGGTTGAATTGCATAGGTCGCCGTGAACGTCGAATTATCAATCGCCCCAGCGGCCAGACTGGCCAACGTCCCAACAACCGAGACCTTAGGGTCAGTGATCGTAACAGGGGCAAGGGTAACAACGCCGGTGTTTTCAACAGTAAATACATAATGGATGACGTCGCCCGCGTCGGTGATGGAATTGCCATTGGTGTCGGTGACGCTACCGATTGTTTTTGTCAGTTTGATCCCGCCAGTTTGTGCCAACAACTGTACGGTTGGGTCATTGGTTGGATCGCCATCGGTACTGCCATTCAGCGCCGGGGTTTCAACGGCCTCGTTACCGGCATCAGACACATCAGTTACCGGAACCGCAGCACCCCCGCTTGGTGGCGGTGGAGGTGTACCAGTGGCGGTGGCTGTATTTTCAACACCACCTGCATTCATATCCGATGACAGAATTGTATAGGTCGCCGTGAAGGCCGCAGTATTTGTTAAGCCAGCCCCCAGCGTCGCCAACGAACCAGCCATCGTAACCTTGGCATCTGCAACCGTCACCGGTGTTAGTGTTACGTTACCAGTGTTGGTGACTGCGAACGCATAGTTGATAATATCGCCCGCATCGTTGATCCCGTTGGAATTAACGTCCGTGATTGTACTGATGGTTTTTGTCAGCTGAATGCCCGAAATCTGGGTCAGGAAAACCGTGGGATCATTGGTAGCATCGCCATCGGTCCCGCCGGTCAGATTTGGGGTTTCCGTGGCTTCATTGCCAACACCGCTGTCAGACACATCAGTGACATCGTTTGTGCCACTGGGCGAAGACCCGGTCACAAGTGCCGTGTTTTCGACGCCGCCGGCGGTAATATCCGCAGCCTGCAAAACATATGTCGCCGTGAAGGTGGAATTGTCCGTACCACTTGGTGCGAGCGATGCAATCGGGCCTCCGGCCATTGTGGCCTTAGGATCGGTCACGGTAATGTTGGTCAGCGGCAGATTGCCGGTGTTTGTAACCACGAAGGTATAGCTGACAGTGTCTCCAGCGTCGATCAGCCCAGAACCGTTGGTGTCGGCACTACCGGAAACGGTTTTGCTTAGCTGAAGGCCGGGGGTGCCGGGGGTAAACGCCACGTTTGCCGAAGCCGGCGGCGTGGTCCCTGCGGCACTTGTCAACGCTCCAGTGGTATTCGTGTAAGCACCCGGCGTTGCAGATGTAACATCAACCGTAACAGTACAGGACCCGTTGGCAGGAATGCTGCCATAGTGCAGCTTGAAGCCGGTATCACCAGCGGCCACCAAAGCGTTCGTATTTCCAGAAAGGTTCCGGACACGCGAACCTGGGCATGATGTTGCGGCATTGGGTGTTGGGGCAACAACCATAGCACCCGGAACAAACGGGAAATTATCCGTCAGGGCGTTGATCGTCATTGAAACAGCGGCACTGTTCGGGTTGCTTAATGTCACCGTCATGGTGACCGGGCCGTATACGGTTTGCGAGGGAACCGAAAATGTCTTGGCCATGGTTACAGGCGCTAGCACAGTCAGGTTTGCCGAATTGGAAGGCGTGCCGGGTGAACTGGTCTGGTTTGTATCCGCACCACTTGTCTGGTTTGGGTGGGTGCCAATTTGGGTCGAAGTGACCGGGATATAGATAAAGCAGTTACCACTTGGCGGTATTGAGATGCTTGAAAAACTCAGCGCAGTCGCGCCAACGGCGACGTTGTGCACAAGGCCGGAACAGTTGGTGCTTATCGTTGCGGGCGACGCCACAACCATGTTGGTCAGCGTATCGGTGAACGAAACACCCGAAAATCCGGTCGGAAGGATCGCGGCATTGTTGGGATTATAAACCCTCAATCGCAAAGAGCTGGTCGCACCGACAGCAATGGATGTGGGTGAAAACTGTTTGGTAATTGTGGGCTTGCCACTGACAATCAGTGTCGCAGTGGCTGGATCCGGATTTGAAACGCCCGAAACCATCGTCAGATCGCCCAATCCGATCGTATTCACATAATTACCTGTAGCGCTGGCAGTAACAGGTGCCAGAATTTCACACGTGGTCTGGCCCGGATAGGTACCACCTGACAGCGTAAGTGTGTGCAACCCTGCTCCGTTTACCCCGTTGGTAACGGTAGCCCCGGCGCAGTTTGTTGTTGGTGCCCCGGTAATCTGAACGCCGGACGGCATGACATCAACCAATGCTGGCGCAGTACCTGTTTCGGTTCCGGCAAGGTTAGAATTGAAAACCTCAAGGCGAAGTGTTGAAGCCTCGCCCGCACCTATGACACTGGGCGAAAAGCCTTTGCCGATTTGAACATTCCGAGCGACGGTAAGTGTCGCCGAAATATTAGCGTTGTTCGAGATACCTTCATTGGTGGTCAGGTCACCCGCGTCAAAAGTATTCACGTGGTTGCCACCGAATACGGACGTCACATTGAACTCAACCCAACACTGTGTGCCGGCATTCATCTGCCCGCCGGTCATCGTAATTGATGTGCCCCCTGGAACACCGGTGAAAGTACCACCAGAACAACCATTGGCATTCGGATTACCAGACGTATCTGTAAATTTTGGATCAATGTTCGTGTGCAAGAACAGATTGGCCGGGAAAGTATCGGTCATACCCAAATTGGTTAGGTTGATCGCTGTGGGCTGCAGATTGGATATAATAAAGCGCACCCTGGAAACACCGCCGCCATTAATCGTAGCCGGGCGAAATTCTTTGCTCATCGACACGGCCGAAGCCTGACGGGTCAATACCGCAGACGCACTAAAGTAGTTCTGCAACAGCTTGTTCGCCGTTGGATCACCATCGTTGATGGCCGAAAAGTTTGTTGGCGTGCCATTGGCATCACCAGGGATAGTGTTGGTGGCTGACTCAGTCGGACCACCGGCAGAAAATGGCGGGGACTGAACATTTACATAGATGCTGCATTCTTTGGTGGAAGAGCTACCCAAAGATGGCAGTGCACCACCGACCAGTTGTATGGTGTTTGTTCCAGACGCGGCGGTAACTGCCCCACCACAGGAATTTGTCACATTCGGCGTCGCCGCAACTACGTGCCCAGCCGGAAGCGTATCGATGATATCAATGCCACTGGTTGAAGTCGCCGCCCAGGTCCTGGACGTAGAATACCGAAGGATCCGAATTCGCGCACGGCTGATCCCCAACGGCCCGACTGTTGCAGGGCTCCAGTATTTGAACACCCGGATAGCAGGTCGAAGATACACTTGGCCTTGAACTTGAAGCCCATATACTTGCGAAGCGCCACCACCCACTTGAAAAGTTATATCACCAGAAGGAATTGTATTTCGGCGCCACTGATTGACCGGAAAGGCCTGCGAGGAAACATTCAATTCCACTTCCACTGTACAAGTGGTCGCGCCTGGGATTGCCAGATCGCGGAATTGAATTGTCGTGCCACCCGAAGGTGCTGTGACGGTTCCACCGCAGGAATTTGCCATGACACCATTGGGGGAAATGGTGAACCCAGCCCCCATGGTTGTAAGGAGGTCATCAAAATCAACGTTGGTGATCGGTGTTGCCGGGGTTTCATTTTTCAACGTCAAAACTGCGCGTATTGTATCGCCCTGATACGCCGTCACTAATCCGGGGCTGGAGCTGTAAGAAAGCTTGAACCCCTTGCTAACCGACAACGAAGCGCCCGACACATTCAGGATCGCCACAGTACGGCTAAAGCTATGACCATCTTGGGTGCCTGCTGGAATGTCATTGATATAAGTTCCGGCGGCCGAGAACCCAACAACTGCGGTAATTCTGCATAATGGTGCCTGAAGGCCGCTTTGACCCGCGGTAGCCCCGGAAAGCGCGCCATTGCTGATCGTTAGATCATTGGCTGTGTTTGATGTTGTGCCACCGCACGTGTTTGAAGTGATACTGTTCACCGTTAACCCGGCAGGCATAACGTCCGTCAGATTGATCGGGTCAATATCCACCGCATTGTAATCTTGAATATCGATGGTCAGGGTCGCGGTATTGCCGGCAAACAGGTTTACCGAAGAATTTGAGCTATTGTTAAAGCGTTTGGTGACCCGAATACCAGAAATCGACCGCATGTAGTTTTGGATATTTGAAGTGTTTGTCGCGCCCTCAGTCGACGTAATACTGTTGGCCAGAATGCGGTGCCAAACACCATGGCTGGCATAAACCGCCGTAGGGTCACGGGCTATTTCAACATCAAAAAAGATATCGCATGTTGCGTTTGCGGGGATCGTCCCACTGGCGAACGTAACTTCCGAAGTCGGACCATAGGCGCTTGAGCGAGGCGGTTTTGGTGCAATTCCAATAGTCCCGGTACCGCAGGTTGTCCCTTTGTTTGCATTGTCTATCGCCCGGTAATTGTAGCCCTGTGCATTCATATCGTGGATAAAAGACACATTCGTCAAAGGCACAGGGTTCGGGTTGGTCAGTCGGATATGATACCGCGTTGTCTCGTTGCCCTGTAGATAGCTTCCGACATCCGTACTGATCGAACCGGTGATTTCCTGAATGACCACCGTTAGCGATGCCTGGGATGCCTGAACGTTATTGACTGGCAGGCCATTCACGGTGGCCGTCACATCGCCAACGGGAATTGAATTTACATAAGTGCCTTGCCCAGACGCAAACGCGTCAAATGACACCTTACAAACCCCAGGGTTGGTACCATCCCCGGCAGGAATTATACCACCCGTAAGAGCGACCTCGCCCCGCAATGCTGTATTATTGGGTGTTGCCACGCCACCGCATGTATTCGTCAGGTTTGGTACCGACGCCACAAATACACCGTCGGGCAAAATGTCAGTGAACGCCGTTGCGCTGGCAATGGATGTTGCAGAATTTTGCAACTCAACTGTAATTCGCGTGATTTCTGTTGGATAGCGGGTCGCTGGCGAAAAGCTTTTATTGACATCAATCGCGGCAAACGCCGGGATGGCCAGGAAAAGCGAAAATATGAAAACTGCGAAAATTCGAATGGGAAAAGAGCCTGGCAAATTGTTACTCCTAGAAAACTAAATCACATAAGTTCGCTTTCGGGACTAAAAGCTATATATAGGCGCTTTGCGCCCCGTACGCGCCGCATCTAGCATTTCACCAGATTTACTGTCTAGAGGTTTGTTAACAGAATGGTGATATGTCATGGTTCGTTGACATAAATGAAACAATCGAATGCAATTATTTATGCGGCGCAAGTTTGCCGCTGTCGTTGTGGCCTTATTTACGATCCGAATACGGTTTTGCCGCAATTTTATCGTTGGAAAAAGCTGATTGGTAACTCAGATAGGTATCGTCAAGTTGACGGCCCGATCACTTAGTTAATAAAATCTGACATGACAAAACGCAAGAATTCGGTTCTGTCGCAAAGATTTTACCTCCCGATTGCGAAATTTGGCCTATTTGGCAGTTCCAGCGTCTGCTCAGCCACAACTTCCTTCAGATCACGGGCTTCGCTTAGCTGATCCGGGCATCGTTACACCGTGCCCCGCGAAATCAGTTTCACATCAATTATTTCGCTTTTAGGATCTGCACTCGGATTTTTAATACGTTCCTGAAGAAGATCAACCGTGACGCGGGCAAATTCCTCAACCGATTGTTTTACAGTTGTGAGATTGGCAAATACCCACTCGGCCTGAGGAATATCATCATATCCAATCAGACTTATGTCATGGGGAACGCGAATACCATGCTGCGAACGAAGGGCATCCAGTAGTCCCAAAGCGCACACATCGGTAGGACAAAAAATCCCCAGCTTGTCATCACGTCGTTTCGCGATCTTCACGGCTGCATCCCGGCCGCTCTCATAGTCATGCGAATTTAGAGTGAATTGCTCGGCTTCAAGGCCCAGTTCTGATGCCCTTTTATTAAATGCTAAAATGCGGGCGCTGACTGAATGCACAGGTTTAACAGGCGCCAGTACCAGAAAACGGCGCCGCCCGGCTGCAAATAGCGCTTCAGCGGCCAAGCGACCACCTTTGGCATCATCTCCGTTGATCAGGTCAACATAGGGCAACGCATCCCCCCGCCCGACCAGTACCAGCGGCACCTGCATTCTAGCGCATTCTTCGCAGATTTCCTTGGGTGGCGCATCTGAGGTAATGACCACCCCGGAAACCTGATAATTCAGCAATATAGATAAAAGCCGTTCCTCATCCATATCCCCGTCAATGCAAAATAGCATCGGGCGAAAGCCTTCGCGCACCAGACGTTTGGCCAGGGCATCGATCTGTTCTGAACGAAACGGATTGTTCATGCCAGCGGCAATCATTCCAACAAGATCTGTACGACGCTTGTTCAATCCACGCGCAACAAGATTGACACGATACCCGAGTTCAGACGCTGCCTTTTGCACTTTTTTGTTTGTTTTATCAGATATGCTTGCGCCGGGCGTAAACGCCCGTGAAACTGCAGAACGTGAAACCCCGGCCAATTTAGCTACATCCAATGATGTAACCGAGGAAGGTGTTGGGCGGGTTCCACTCATGAAATTCGGGCGTTTCCCATTGCCACAAAATGACGGCGAACATTAGGGTAGGATGTAAGGATTTTAAAGCGGTCCGGATAATCCAGATTTACCATATCAGGCTTGTATTGAAGGTAAGACGAGAGTTCGTCCCAGCCGGATCGGGTGCTGAAAATCATCGACCGCACGCCCAGCGCCTGACATTGATTGATCTCCGACAGATCATCCTTTTCCACATCAAACTCAACAATCTGAGCACCATAAGCATCAATCGCCTGAGCAACCGAGGAAAATTTCCAGCGCGGGGCCATCAACATGATTTCTGGCGATTGATCGCGCAGCCAATGCAGCAGTTTGATGTCAGAGCTCCAAAAAAAACAGTTATCCAGTATGTTTTTGGCCTGAGCAACTTTTAGTACCGCCTCGGCCTGCGCTTGTTTGATCTCTACATATATACCGGCACGGCCTTTCGCCAGATCAAAAACTTGGTCCAGACTTGGAACAGCATAGCCGACCGTTCCGTCGCGAAACCAGCCGCCCGCATCCAGCGCCTGAATTTGCGCCAATGTGTGATCGGCAACAGACCCGTGCCCGTTGGTGGTGCGTTTTAGGTTAGCGTCATGGATCACCGCAAGTGCGCCTTCGGATGTCGAGCGAACATCTATTTCAATAAACTGGAACCCCTGGTCGAGGCAAATTTTTGCGGCCCCAAGCGTGTTCTCGGGCGCCAGAATGTTGGCGCCACGGTGGCATACAATGTCCACCGGATTGACCGTGTCACGTTTATAGGGTTTCAGCATTTCCGGGCGGTTAGAGCAAATACCCATCACCGGTTTGTCCCAAATTCCGGCAAGAACCGAAACCCGGTCCTCATCCCACAGGACAATCTGGTAGCCTTGCAAATTGGTGAATAACTGGTCGGTCAACAGCTGGTCAGGCCTGGCCAATGCCCCGCGCCAACAAATATGGATAACATCAACCGATACGCCATTGATATATTCCAAAGGGTCAGAATTGGCTGGAATTAGAACCGCCAAGGGATATTCACAGCCCATGTCACGCAGATCAGAGATCCAGTCCACCACAAAAGAACCCAGAACCGCAAAGCGGAAATTTGCCTTTTGCAACACGCGCCACGCCGCCCGCCCCGCGCCTTCCGATTTGATATCGACATAGAGACCACAACCGGAATTTTCAGCCAGGGCGATCACGTCTTCAAAACGCAGTATGCGCTGGCCCTCAGCAAGCTGAACGGCTGAAATTTCCGCCCAACTGGATTTTGAAATCAGCAGTTCACGCCCCGAAATCCGGCTCAGATCATCGTCGTGCGAAACCACGCAAACCCCGTCAGCGGACAGGCGCAAATCAAGCTCCCACATTTCGGCGCAAAGGTCGGCCGCGATCCGAAAAGCTTTCAGGGTATTTTCAGGGGCATAGTCGCTGGCGCCGCGGTGGGCGATTGCCAGTGGATGGCCGGTAAGCAGAGTTTCGGGCCAATCAAACTTTTTCAACCAGTCTTTTGTCAGAGTCAAATCAACGATCCATCCTGATCAAAAACCAGTACATGGTCGGCCTGCACGCCCCAGCTGACCTGATCACCAATTTTCACCGTTGAATGGCTGCCCTGGATCGAGCGCAGAACCGTTCCGTCCGCCAAAGTCACCACATACAGGGTTTCGCGCCCCTGAGCCTCGATCATCGAAACCGTGCCGGTGATCAACGCGCCGTCGCCCGGTTGAAAATATTCCGGCCGGATGCCGATGCGCACGTCGCGTCCCGCATGCGAGGCAGAAATGCTTTTGCTCACTGGAATTTTGCTGCCTGTGGCCGGCTCCACGAAACGGCCATTCTGGATTTGGCCGTTCAAAAATGCAATGGGTGGCGAACCGAGAAACCCGGCGACATAATCAGACACCGGATTTTCATACATGTCCTTAGGCTCGGTGATCTGCAAAATCTTACCGGCGTCCATAATGGCGATCCGGTCGCACATGCTCATGGCTTCCACCTGATCATGGGTCACCAGCACCGCGGTGATGCCGGTTTCACGCTGAATACGCCTGATTTCAGAGCGCATTTCAAGGCGCAGGGTTGCATCCAGATTGGCCAGCGGTTCATCCAGCAACAAAACATCGGGGCGTCGGATCAGGGCACGTGCCAATGCCACCCGCTGCTGCTGGCCGCCCGACAATTCACCGGGGCGACGCCCAAGCAGCGCCTCAATATGCACCATTTCAGCTATTTCATCGACCTTGCGTTTGATCTCGGTCGCACTTTCCTTACGCAGCTTTAGCGGAAAGCCGATATTATGCGCGACGTCCATGTGGGGATACAGCGCGAAAGATTGGAAAACCACGCCGACATTACGTTCCTGCGAGGTGATGTTGGTGACATCACGATCACCAAACAATATCCGGCCACCGTTGACCTTGTGGATACCGCAAATCGCAAACAGCGTCGTGGATTTGCCGCAACCCGAGCCGCCCAGCAGGGCCACCATTTCACCGTCATGGACTTCAAGGTCCATCTCATCAATCACTGTCAGGTCGCCAAATTTTTTGGTGAATTTATCCAATAATATACGCATTAGCCTTTGGTCCCCCCGCTATAGATATTCATCAGTCTGTTTTGGAAAAATACGAACAGAATAATCACCGGAATAACGTAAAATACGCCAACCGATTTAAACAGCGCCATGTCAAAATTCTGATCATCAGCAATCAACGCTGCCAGATAAACCGACAACACCTGCACGCTGTTATCGGGCGCCAACACCAGCGGCAGAATGAATTCCGACCAGCCTGCGAGAAACGAGAATATTCCAAGCGCCAGGATTGCCGGTTTGACTTGGGGCAATACCAGCTTGGTCCAGACCTGAAACCGGCTGGCGCCATCCTGGATGCCGGCCATTTCAATTTCCCAGGGCACGGTGTCGTAAAACCCCTTCATGATCCAGATGCCGAACGGCAGCTCCAGCGCGGTTTTCACCAGAATGACCCCGATCAGCGAATTATACAGCCCCAGCATTTGCAGGATCAGAAAAATCGCGATCAGCAGGGTGACCGTCGGAAACGCATGCAGCACCATGATGCCGCCCAGAAAAAACGACCGCGCCGGTAATTGCAGGCGTGACAGCGCGTATCCGGCTGACGAAGATACCACCAGCACGATGACGGTGGTCGCGGTGGCAAATACAAATGTATTCCAGGTGGCCAGCCAGATCGAAGGCCGCCCCGGGATGGTTTCTGTCAGAAATCGCCAGTGTTCCAGTGTAAATTCATTGGGGATCATGCTGCCCGGTGGCGTGTTGGTGATGGTATCCACGAACAGGTAGATATACATCAGGATCAACGGCGCGGTCAGCACCGACAGAAACACCAGCGTCGGCCATTTGCGGTAATTGCCACTCATTTGAACATCCCCTCCCGCTACTCGATCTTCGGTGGTGCGGTCAGATTTTTGAAATCGAACAGCCTGAGGTAAATCAGCGAAACTGCAATGCCGATGACCACCAACACCAGCGACAGCGCCGCACCGTAACCGTATTGCAAAGCACCGCCATAGTTGGACAGCGCTTTCAGATAGGTGGACAGCGCCCAGACCTCGGTTGCCCCACCCGGACCACCATCGGTGGCCAGCAGGATATATTCAAACGAGGTCAGCAGCGACAGGGTTTGGTAGATGGTGATGAACAGGATCGGCCAGCGCAACTGGGGCAGGATGATGTGCCAGATCTGCTGGCGTCGGGTTGCCCCGTCGACCTCGCTGGCATGAAACAGCGACGGAGGAATGGCCTTGATCGCGGACGAGAATATCAGCATCCCCATCGAAGCACCAACGATACCGTTGATCAGGATGATGAATGTCCAGGCGTTGGCCGGGCTGTCCAGCATCCAGTTTCGTGGCGCAAACCCCAGTGGTTCCAAAATAACCGACAAAAACCCGCTATCCCAGGCCAGCCATTTCCACATCAGAACATAAAGCACCGGTGGCGTGACCCGGGGCAGCAGCCAGATCGAGCGGAAGAACCCCGCCGGGCCGGTCGGCATGTAATGGGTCGAGATCGACAGCACCAGCGCGAAACCGGTGTTGAACAGGATCAGTGTGGTGAACACATAGAACAGGGTGTTGATCAGCGTCTTCTTGGTATCCGGCAGCTCCAGCATGGTTTTGAAATTCTGGGTGGTGAAGGTCCAGCCGGTATAGGCAACGTCAACCATCGCCTCGGTCTGCTCTTCGTTCAGTTCGATGCCAAAACCGTCAATCGCTGCCAGCATCTGTTCTGGCGTATCAAACCGGACATTGACCACGGATCGTTCAAACTGCGCCGAAATGGTTTTGACGGCCCGGGTTGAGGATGGCCGGGCGTTCAGAGATTTGATTGCCTTCTCGACATCCCGCCGGCGCTCATAACTTGTGCCGAGGAATTTTTCTTCCAGCTCTTTTAGCGCCGCCGCGTCACCGCCAGCCTGCGCTGCCGATGTCAGGCCCGCCAGATCAATCGTGTAAACCCGCAGCGATAGCTGATCGGCCAGCTCGTCTTCGCCATACCGGCTTCGTAACGGGCGCAGCGCGCTTTCCGAAACCATGTAAGACCCGCCGGTGATGCCGGTCGCCGTGCTCATATTGGTAAAGCCGAAAACGCCGGTCAGAACCACCGGCGCCAGAAAAAACAAAATAACAAAAATGCCTGCGGGGGCGAGCAGAAACAATCCCAGATGTTTTGAATTTCCCATCATTGTCCCCGGAATTTGTGGCCACCGGCACGAAAAATCCGTGCCGGTGGCAATGTCATATCAGCGGATTACGATATTGTCGCCCAAAGCTGCCTTAAGCTCGGTTTCAACATCTGCAATCGCCTCATCCACGGTTTTCTGACCCGTCCAGGCGGCTTGCAAACCACTGAACATAACTTCGAAATACTGCCCGAAGTTCACGTTGTTGGGTTGTGCCGACGCAAACGGCAGCAGCACCGGCGTGGCTTCGCGGATCCATCGGTCATCCGCATAAAGGCCCACAGTTTCTTCGGCTTTGGAAATACCCAGATGCGCCGAATTGACCGCGTGCAAGGCATTGATCCGCGGCTCTGAAGCGATGGTGATCAGCTCGCCGGCAATGCCCATTGTTTCCTCGTCATCCTGCTGGGTCATCAAATAGACCAGCGGCTGGGTAAGCGTATTGGCGCGACCATTGTCGCCCCCGCCCGGAACCAGAGAAAATGTGGCGTTGGCAAAGAAATCCAGTTCGTATTTGCCGGTCCACTCGGCAAATTGCCAGGTGCCGCCCTGCCACATGCCAACCTGACCCGATGTCAGTGAGCCGTGCCACTGATCCCAGGGTGTGCCGATGTGGTTCTTGCCGATCACGCCCAGTTCGACCGCATCAACGAAGAACTGATAGAACTCAGCCATAGCCGTTTTGTCGAGCAGAAGCCGGCCATTGCCATCTTCCATTTCGCCGCCAAATGCCATGTAGAACATCCAGTAGTCCGGCCCCTTGGACGGGCGTGGCCAAAAACCTTTGTTTTCTTCAACAAGGCCCGCATCGATCATCTTTTTGGCATCAATCAGCATGTCTGACAAAGTATAGTCCCCCGACCTGACGCTTTCAGCAAGACCGTCAAGGTCGGCATCGGAATAGCCGATGGCCTTCATGTGGTCCTTCCAGAAAAAGAACGGGCGCGATTCTGCATCCTGCGGAACCGCCCAAATCTGGTCTTGAAATGTCGTAATCTCAAGCAAATTTGGATAGATGTCATTAAGCGGCCAGGCGTCAATATCTACATAGTCTTCCACCGGCACGATCAATCCGGACTGTGCCCAGGGCGCTATGTCAACATGCGATGCCACGACGATGTTTGGCGCATCGCCAGCCTCGGCCGCGAGCGTCACACCTTGGCGAAATTCATCCCATTGTGTGAACGGCTTTCCTTCGATGTTGATATGAATTGGCTCGCCGCGAACCGCATACTCGCGCTCCAGTAAATCCGCAGCGATTTCAATTGCACCAATGCGGTATATGTCGCTTGGACCTGCAATGGACCAGACTGATAAGTTGATTTCCTTGCCATGATCAGCAAACACAGCGCCGGTTGTCAGTATCGTCGTTGCTGCCAACGCTGCCAACACATTTCTGTTACGTATCATTTCTTGCATCTC
>VAPL010229180.1_pt1 | contig 13026 bp, 13 predicted proteins | sample 3395061 | NCBI WGS metagenome assembly VAPL01 (sample SAMN08290444, study PRJNA428436) | hydrothermal vent metagenome | isolation source: Deep-sea hydrothermal vent chimney 2 | place: Pacific Ocean: Juan De Fuca Ridge | depth 2182 m m
ATTGAAGGCCCCGCTCCGCATGGCCCGCACCGCCTTTTCTACCTCGCCATAGGCAGTAATCATGATAACCGGCATCTCCGGCCGGCTTGATTTCACGGCCTCCAGCAAGGCAAAGCCATCCATATCCGGCATCTGCATGTCGGTAAGCACCAGATCAATATCCGCTCCCTTCACCAAAGCAAGGGCCTTGGCGCCGTTATCGGCCGTAATGGTTTCAAACCCCTCTTCACCAAGGAGTTCAGATATAACAATCAAATAATTGGGCTCATCATCAACAACTAAAATTGTGTTCATAGTTCTCTCATGGATTCGTGAATTAAAAAATTTTCAAGACCGGAACCCGGAACCAGGCGGCCGCCGCCATACTCACCAAGATCAGCCCGATCCCGCTCACGGCCGTGAAAATCGGAGCCGCCACTGATTAATAAATTACGACGCTCACAAAAATCAAGCAAAAAACGTATATTTTTAGGGCTGTTTGAGGGATGATAGACCTCAACCCCGGAAAGGCCAAAGTCCATGAGCTCGGTTAGCAAACGGGCCAGCACCGCCTCTGAAAGACCCGCAAGACCGGGATGGGCCATAAAGGCCAGACCTCCTGCCCCTCTAATCATGGTGACGGCCTTTTCAGCCGTGAGAATATCCCGTTTCACATAAGCCGCCGCCCCCTTGCGCAAAAATCGGCGGAAGGCGTCATCCTCCGAGACGGCTATTTTTCGGGCCGTGAGGAGATGGGCGATATGAGGCCTGCCAAGCTGGCCACGGCTTTTAGCTGGTAAATCGGTTAGTTGAAGTTCATAGCCCAAAGCCCGCAATTTTTTTAAAATAGCCTCATTCCGTCGCCGGCGGGCCGTTTGAATGTGCTCTAATCCAGATAGTAATACCTTATTATCGGGCCGCATGTTATAGCCCAGGACATGAATATCAATGCCATTATGATTAGCACTTAATTCCAGACCGGCAATAAATTTAAGCCCGCAGTTATCAGCGGCATCTTCAGCCTCGGGAATCCCGGCCATGGTATCATGGTCTGTAAGGGCCAGAATATTCAAGCCCCGTCCCCTGGCCCGAGCCACTAACTGAGTTGGAGAGAGCAAGCCGTCTGAGAAACAGGAATGACAGTGAAGATCGATTTTATACATTTTTTCAAAAATAATTTGCCAGGGCCGGCATTTTTGATAGAATAACTGTAACTATTCAGCAGCACCCCATCTCGGAGTCTACGCTTACCTCGTCCATTCGAGACTTCTCGAATACAAAAGTATGCTTCGAAGTCCCGAGAATGAACCAGGAGCACTGCTGAACAGTTACATTCCGGTGGTTATTGTTACGTTTAGACATCAAGCTGAATAGTTACCATTAAAGAATGAATAAAAAACGGTGAAACTTCAGTTACAAACTAATAAGCCCTTTATTGGCACGGAACAGGGCCATGGCAATACGCCCTTGATCTTATCCGGTAAACCTTGAGGTGAAATATGGCCCAGATTGACGCTTTTTTTAAACTGATGCACGAACAGGGGGCCTCCGATCTGCACATGGTCTCCGGCCAGCAGCCCATACTCCGAATCAGGGGAGATATGGAGCGCATAAAGTACAAGGCCCTTGACAATGACTCCCTGAAACCCCTGCTCTATGAAATTATCACCGAAGAGAAGATCAAGGAATTTGAGGAGACCGGTGATGTGGATTTCGGCTATGAAATACCAGGCCTGGCCCGCTACAGGGGTAACCTCTTCATGCAGAAATACGGCATCGGCGGCGTATTCAGGGAGATTCCCAGTGATATCCTCACCTGTGAGCAGCTTGGCCTGCCCCAGATTATCTCCAAGCTATCCGGCCTGCCCAAGGGCATGGTACTGGTAACCGGCCCTACCGGCAGCGGTAAATCAACTACCCTGGCCGCCATTATCGATGAGGCTAACAAGACCAGACATGATCATATCCTGACGATTGAAGACCCCATCGAATTTGTTCACAAAAGCCAGAACTGTATCGTTAACCATCGCGAGGTCGGGCTGCATACCAAATCATTCTCCGCCGCCCTGCGCGGCGCCCTGCGTGAAGACCCTGACATAATCATGGTGGGCGAGATGAGGGATCTGGAGACCATCTCACTGGCCATGGAGGCCGCCATGACCGGTCATCTCGTCTTCGGCACTCTGCATACCATTAACGCCTCTAAAACCGTTGACCGGATGATTGAAATCTTCCCCGCCAACCAACAGGCCCAGGTACGCTCAACCCTGGCCGACGCTCTAAAGGCCGTGGTTTCCCAAACCCTCTTTAAACGAATAGATAAAAAGGGGCGCTGCGCCGCCCTGGAAATTCTGGTCTGCACCCCGGCTATCCGTAACCTCATTCGCGAGGGCAAGACCTTTCAGATTCCTTCCGCCATGCAGACCGGGAAAAAATACGGTATGCAGACCCTTGATGACGCCATTTTAACTTATCTGCAAAAAAATATTATCTCAGCCGAAGATGCCTATACCAACGCCATTGAAAAGAGCAAATTCGTTGGTTTCCTGAAAACACCGCCGACGGATTTCACTGACGCTTAGAGCCAGTCAACAACTATCGGTTTAGGACAGGTACATCAAACCTGGCCGTTGATTAATTGACTATCTTCGTGTTCCGGAATACGAAAGACGAAATAATAGAGAACCCAGGAGACTATAAAGGTAATCCCCCCTGACCAAAGCACGTCGGAGAGAAAATGGGCTCCAGCCGCCATCCGGGCCACACTCATCATAAGGCCCAGCCCCAGGCCGCCGGCAAGGGAGGCGAGAGCCCAGGGTCTGCGCCGCCGCCAGATAAAGAAGAAGACCAGAAATTCAAAGGCAATAGAGGCATGACCGCTGGGGAAAGAGTGTCCCTGGCCCCCTGTCCCCTTGACAAAAAGCGGCTTAAAATCAAGCTGACCGCCAAACTCCTTCACCTGCTCCGGGCGGGGCCGGCCCCAATGGTCTTTCAGACAGATATTTACAATCAGGCCGGGGCCAATCAATATACTGACTATAATGAAAATCGCCCGCCGCCGCCAGATCCTGGCTCTTGGCGCCAGGAAACTTAGCGATAAAGCGCCAAGGGCTATAGCGCTCAAAAGCAGGGTAAACAGTTTATCGGCATTATTAAAAAAACGCCAGGGCTGCAGACGGCCATAGGGCCAGGCAGCACTTAACCCCATGGGATGATAAAACCATTCGGCGGCAGTTTCATCTAAGGAAAATACACGGCAGAGCAGACTGCCTGTAATTAATATGGCCAGAACCGCGATAATATCCGGCCGCCAGTAACGGCTGTAACCCCGCCCCTTAGAGGCCTTATTCAAAGGCTCCGGCCTTGTCATCTGGGCCACCGCAAGAGATTGTGGCCTAAATAAACCTTATAATTCCGGCTGGCCGCGGCCCCCATGGGTACGGAAACAGGCGATAGAGGCCGCACTTGCTGAAAGACCTGCCGTAATTCGCCCGGCAAGGCCCCGCCAAGCTCGGTTTCAATTATAATGAGGGCGTCAGAACCGATCTTCCCCACTGGCCCCGGCCATATATCATACTGTGAAGATATAACTCCCGGCGCACTGTTCCAAATATAGACAGTTGGCCGCCCCTGGACGTAAAAGGCCAGCTCACTTGCCGTCTGCCGGGTCACAGCAAGGATAAAGGGTTTACCGTGGCTGGAATTTTTATTCCTTAAAACCGTCACCTCATGCCCCAGGGCACTCCAGCCCTTCAAGCGGTGCAGGGGATCTCTGGGCCCGCCGCCAATGGCGGTATGACCTATATAAAAGCTTAAAAAATAAATAAGCGTAGTCAGGAACAGGCCGCTCAAGACTACCCACAGCCGCCGGCGGCGGCTAACCGCTGGAAGATCAGGCCTTAGACTGCCATGGCCGGTGAGCCAGGCGGCAACGAGAATAAAAGCGGAGAGATAGAAAACCGCCGGCCAATTAGCATTTACCCGCTGCCGCAGGGAGAGAAGCACAAAAACCAGCAGGGGCAGGACGCTGAAAATAATCAGTAATTTAGGACGACGCTCTATTTTCCGGCCCTGCCGGAAGAGACCAAAGGTGATAAGCCCCATAAATATTACGGTGAGGGGAGAAATAAGCAGCAACTGACTACCGATAAAATCAGGCAGGGTAGTTTCAAAACGCCAGAAACTATGATTACCCTGAAAATGATGCGCCGTATGCTTCAGGGTAATCCAGCCATGATGATAATTCCAGAACAGATCAGGAACCAGAAAAAGCAGAGGGAGCAGCAAAAGCAGATAGGGCCAGGGACGGCGTAAATGAAAACGATCTTCCCGGCTGGCCCATAGAAAAATCAGCGTCAGCAGAGGGAAAAAAATCATCATCTGCTTGGCCAGGAGACCAATACCACAGAAAATTATGGTAAAGAGAGGCCAGAACCACCTGCCCTCTTCACCTTCGAGACAACGCCAAAGTCCGTAAAGGGCCAGAGACCAGCAGACAACCAGAGGAGCGTCAATGGTCATAATCAGATTTAACACGGCGCTGCCGGGGGCCGCCACGGCCAGCAGCACGGCCCAGAATCCGGTTCGAGGATTAAACATACGGGCCGAGAGAGCGTAAAGCGCCCAGAGGGAGACAGAACCGCAGATTACAGCCGGCAGCCGGACTGTAAAGGGGCTGACCCCAAAAACAAAGGAGGACAGGGCGTTCAACCAGGCGATAAGCGGCGGTTTGCTATAATACCCCCAGGCCAGATGGCGACCCCAGTCCCAGTAATAGGCCTCGTCAGGCACTAGATCAAGAGGAGTAATGATTAGATAAAGCAGCCGCCAGGCGGTAACCGCGAGCAGCAGGAGCAGAAAGGCCTGCCGCCATTGGCGATCACGCGCTCCGCTGTTATTTACTTGTATATTGTTCATTATTTATTGCTTACGCTTTGGAGTTGAGAGTAATTTTCTGCCCTCACGGAACAGTTGCCGCTTTTTTATACAATCAAAGGCAGCGCGGCCGGACAGGCCTCAATCTCCACTACCGCCTCACCGGCCGCCTCACCGTCTAATTGTAATCGCCCCTGGCCGCTGATGACAAGACGGGCAGTGGTTAATATCCTGCCCGGCAGCCGTATTCGTCCTCTGAGTAATGATAAAAGACAAGCCAGGAGGGGGAAACGCCCCATGAATGGCAGGATTACAACCTCAAACTGAGGACTGAAGATGGAAGCGGCAGGGGCCAGACAGAAGGGGCCACCGTATAGTCTGCTGTTACAAACCACCACCTGCGATAGATGACGAAACATGGTGCCGTCCCCCATCCGGCAGCAGATCTGCCGCACCGGCTGCCGCAGCCAAACCTTGAAGGCGCTATAGAAATAAGCCCCTTTCCCAGTTATCTTCTTCAAGCTTAGATTAACCCCCTCCACTGCCGCCGCGTCCATACCGGCTCCGGCCATAAGCAGAAAATAACGACCAGCGGCCCGGCCCAGGGTGGCCAATCGTGGTTCACCGGCGACGGCCAGGGCGCATTGGGCGGCCAAGTCCTTAGGCAGGGCGCATTCCAGGGCAAGAACATTGGCCGTTCCCAGAGGGATAATGGCCATGGGCCGCGGATCCGGCATCATACCGTTAATAACCTCATTGATGGTGCCGTCACCTCCCGCCACAATAAGGCGCTCAAAACCCGCCATGTTGGCGGCCAGTTCCGCGGCATGCCCAGCGTATTCGGTGGGAAAGACCTCCACCTCGGCCCCCTGCCGCCGCATGTATTCGGCGGCCCGCTCTATGATCCCGGCCTGATGAGAGCCCGCGGCCGGATTGGCAATAAACTTAAGGCGCATGCCGTTGCTGAGCCGGCAATTTATATTTATGACTCTCAAAAAGTTCAAAGGCCGTCTGGAAATAGGCGGTGGCCAGATCAACTAACTCGGGGACGGGAGGAGATGATTTCTGGCTGTAATCCACCGGATTATAGTCATAAACATGCACAGCTTTATGAAGTCCAAGCACCACCAGTTTACCATCCATAAGAAGCCCGACATCATGATCGTGGTTTACCAGAATCGGCCGCGGCCGCTTCTGAATAACGGGATCAAGAACATTCTGGCCATAAAAGGGGGCGCTGAAAGGCAGGCCGAGAAGCCCCATAACAGTGGGGGCAATATCAATCTGCCCGGTGGGCACCGTGACCCGTCCCGGCCGCAGGTGTCCGGGGGCCAGCATCAACAGTGGAATCCGATAATGACGCATGGGGATCTGCTGGCTGCCGTATACCCTGGCATCATGATCGGCCACAATAATAAAGAGGGTGTTTTTGCCCCATGGAGTCGTTAGAGCCGCCTTTATAAAACGACCAATCGCGTAATCAGCATAACGTACTCCGGCCAGCCGACCACCGTTTTCAGCCGGGATATTGGCAATACCGGCCGGGAACTGAAAGGGCTGATGATTGGAGGTGGTCATGATTATTGAGAAAAAAGGTTTACCCCGTGCCGCGGCCCGGCTGTAATAGTCCACCGCGTGCCGAAATATATCCCCATCGCAGACCCCCCAGATAGTGCGCTGAGTGATGCGTTTAATATCACTGATATCGCTGATGGCAAAACCGTTACTCGAAAAGAAGTGGTTCATATTGTCAAATATGCCATGACCGCCATAAAGAAAGCTTCTCTGATAACCCTTGACCCGCAGCACATCGCCCCAGTTGGCAATATTTTCGGATCCGGGCCGCTTCATTATACCCTCGCTGGGAATGGGCGGCATGGAGCAGACAATAGCCCCCAGGCCCCGCACCGTCCGGGTGCCGCTGGCATAGGCATTGGTAAACAGAAGGCCTTGTCTGGCAAGACGGTCAAAATTAGGGGTCAGGCCGCGTTTATCACCATAGGCCCCGACAAATTGAGCCCCGAAGGACTCCTCCACCACGGCCACAATATTCAGCTTGCCAAGCCCCTTGAGCGGAGCGGGAAATGTGCGGTTCAGATTCTCATTAAAGCCCTTTTCAGGCCGGCTGTCGGAGGTACATAACTGGCGCCGCATAATGGCAAAGGCCCGTTTATCATCAATGGTTCGGTAATATTGTTTAAAGTTCAGCTCATTGGTATGCAGGGCCCGGAAAAAGCTGCTGATGCCGTTGGCAGTTATCTCATTGGCCACCCGGTTTTTGAACAGGGCCAGGCTGTCGGTAGAAAAAAGGCTGAGACAGAATGCAGTCAGCAGGATATGCACCCCGAGAAAAAGCAGACGGCGCTTAAAGGGCATAGCCGGCAGGCGGCGGCGGATGAGGCGGCGGTCAAAAACCACCTGAATGATAATCGTCAGCAGGGCCGTAGCGAGTAAAAGCCAGAGGACGTGATAGGTCTCCCATATATTTACAAAAACCTCATTGGGGTAGATGAGATAATCCACGGCCACCAGGTTGAAACGGGCATTAAACTCAGCGAAAAAGAAAAATTCGGCAATGGATAGATAGATAAAGCCAAAGACCGCCGCCATGGAAAAAAAACGGGCCCAGAGACGGCGAAGCAGGGATTCGCCCGCCATATTGGGCAGCAGAGTCAGAATTAGAGTGAGAGCCAGAAAGAGCGGCGGCAGAACCAGCAGGTCATTCACCGCTCCCAGCCCCAGAATTATAAATTCCTGCGCGGCGGAGACCTGAAAATTGCGGCCCATGGCTGCCCAGAGGACAATGCGCAGCACAAAAGACAACAACAAATAAACGGCCCCCATGGTCAGCAGAGGTCGATAACGGCCTTTAAGGCCGGAGCTTATAATATTAGGTTCCGCAGCAGACATCTTTATCTTTCTCCTTCTTCAACAACCTTAACTTCATTTTCCGGCAAGGGCGAAACAACCAGCCCAAGAGAGGCCCCGATGCGGCGCACCAGCTCAATAAAACGATGCGGCATTGGTAAATCACGCTCAACCAGTAAAATTCCATAATTCTGAGTTTGCAAGAGAATTTTGGAATTATCCATCCCCTCTTGGTGGTCGCACAAGACCATGATACGCAAGGCATCAGTAAGAGGAATCCTGAGCTGGGGCAAATCAGCGGTCAGGCGGTTTAAAATATCATCAATCATCTGATATTCACTTTGAGCGAATTCCTGAAAGGCGGGCTCCGAATTAACGATCCCGAAACAACGATTTATCACCGCCCCAGTCAATTTATTATGATACTGCCGTTCCCGCTCTGGAAATCGGCGGCACACGACCTCACGCAGATCACGAAAGGCAATCATTTTGACAATCTCAACACCTTCCCGCAGAATGGGAATTAATTTAGATTCATTTTCCATTTTGTCAGTTTATCGTTTATTTTTGTAACTGTTTAGCCAAGTCTATAAATTACCCTTGTTTTTTTGGCTCCTCAGGGGCAATTCCTTATGGCTGCCCTCTCTTTTACCGCCTGCGGGCAAGGGCACCCGCAATGGGCACCTACGTTCCCCAAGCACTCAGATGTCACGCCGCCGATTTTTTACTTATTGGCCTTTCAATGAATGCAGGTTAAATAACACAAACTACAAGCCGGGGTCAATCTAACATTTTATGTAACTATTAAGCAGCCCCCCGTTTAACCACGTTCAACCACAATCTTAAATTAAAAACATGCCCCCGCTATCCCCCTTTAAAATAGGCCAAATCGCCATTGACCCGCCCTTAATTCTGGCCCCCATGGCCGGAATCAGTCACTCGCCATTCCGAAGGCTGGTCGCCGGGTTTAAGCCCCCCGGCCTCTTTTTCAGCGAGATGTTAAGCGCCCGTCATCTGCCTTATGACGTTAAAAAAAAATCGCTCTGGCTCCGGAGTTCAGCCCTTGAACATCCCATGGCCTGGCAGATTGTGGCTCCCAACCCGGAAGAGGCGGCCCTGGGGGCGGCTCACCTGACCCAGGCCGAAATAATTGACTTAAACCTGGCCTGCCCCGCCCCCAATATAGCCCGCCGACGGGCCGGCGGCCATTTATTGTCAGATCTGAAGCTCACTGACTCCATTATCAAGGCCGTACGCCAGGCAGCCCCCCGGGCCATGACGGTCAAGATCCGCCTCGGTAAAAAGCCCGATTTATTATTTCTTGGAGAACTGGCCGCGGTCATTGAAGGAAACGGGGTTGACGCCATTACCCTTCACCCCCGCCTGACGACTGAGAAGCTGAAACGCCGGGCCCGCTGGGAGTATATCGGCCATCTGAAAGAGATGGTGAACATCCCGGTTATTGGCAATGGTGATGTCAACAGCCGCGCAGATTATCAGAAAATGACCGCCCAAACCGGCTGCGACGGGGTAATGATTGGCCGGGCGGCGGTAAGGAGGCCCTGGATATTCGCTGAACTATGCGGGATAGAGCAGGAAATCAGCCCGGAGTTCCTGCTCCGCACCTATGAAGAGCTGGTGAATGAAATTATAAAATTTTTCCCGCCCCGCATGGCCATAGGGCGGATAAAAGAATTCACCTGGCATTTCAGTACCAACCTGAAATTCGGCCACCGGCTGGCCGCCCGCCTGCAGTCCCTGAAAAATATTAACGCCTGCCTTGATTTTATCCGAGAAAACTTTATAACAGCCTGTTAATCCGTAAGTTATTCAACCAGGTGGAGTGATTTCTTTTGGGCGGAAATCATTCCGCCCCCACTACCCCAGGACGTCGACGTATACCTTGATATTCGGGAAGTCCCGAATGAACAGATCCGGGGTGCTTTAGGGGCAGTTCCTGACTGTCAAAACCGCCGCCCCCTTAATCTGACCCTGGCGCAGATCAGTAAGCGCCTCATTGGCGGCGGTCAGGGGATAGGTCTTGACCTCGGTCTTGACTAAATGGCGGCTGATAAAATCAAAAAACTCCCGGCCGTCGGCTCTGGTGAGATTAGCCACGGAACATATCCGCCGTTCACCCCACAGCAGCTGATAGGGAAAGGCGGGGATATCACTCATGTAAATTCCGGCACAGACCACCACGCCTCCCTTTTCAATGGTTCGCAAGGCCTGGGGCACCAGATGGCCGGCCGGGGCAAAAATAATCGCCGCCTCCAGCTCCACGGGGGGCAGTTCATCAGAACCGCCTGCCCAGACCGCCCCCAGCCGCCGGGCGAATTGCTGGCCGCGTTCATCGCCCGGCCGGGTAAAGGCATAGACCTGACGACCCTGGGCCATGGCCACCTGGATAATTATATGAGCCGCGGCCCCAAAGCCATACAACCCCAGCCGCCGGGCCTCACCGCACATGCGCAGAGAACGAAAGCCTATGAGACCGGCGCAGAGGAGCGGCGCGGCATGGACGGCATCATAAGCCTCCGGCAGTGGCAGACAAAACCCGGCCTCCGCCACGGTGTATTCGGCATAACCACCATTTATCTGATAGCCGGTAAAGAGGGGTTCGTCACAAAGATTTTCCCGGCCGCTGGCGCAAAAACCGCAATGACCGCAGACCCCGCCCAGCCATGGTACCCCCACCCGGCGGCCCAGCCAGCTCGAGTCAAGCCCGCCGCCCACCGCCGCTACCCGGCCGACAATTTCATGACCAGGAATCAACGGCAGATGCGGATCACGCAGATCGCCGTCGATTATATGGAGATCAGTCCGGCAGACCCCGCAGCACTCTACCTGGATTAAAAGCTGACCTTCACCCGCCTCCGGCCGCGGCAGAGTCAACAACTCCAGCCCCCCGCCCCGCTCTTTCAGCACCATGGCCCGCATACTGTGGTTCATAATCAATTCTCCTCAGTTATCCTTTGACCTTTGTTATAAAATTATTTATTAATACGCAGACAGGATCACAACTTACATATATAAAGGAGAAATCATGGTTAATAAAGTTATTCTAATCGGAAACCTCGGCGCTGACCCCGAGGTACGTTACACCCAGAGCGGGGCGGCGGTTGCTAATTTTAATATTGCCACCACTGATGTATGGGTAAAGGACGGCAACAAGGAAGAGCGGACGGAATGGCATCGAATAGTGGCATTTAGCCGTCTCGGCGAGATATGTGGAGAATATCTTTCCAAAGGCTCAAAGGTCTATATAGAAGGCAAGATACAGACCAGGCAGTGGGACGACAAAGACGGCAACAAACGCTATACCACTGAAATTATCGCCAGGGAGATGAAGATGCTCTCCCCCAAAAATCAGGACGGCCAGAGCGGGAATTACAGCCAGGAAGAACCACCCCTCGCAGAACCGGTTATGGGCGATGACGTACCGTTTTGAAGTAATTAATTTTGTAACTATTCAGCGTAGTGCCTAAAAGTAACCAATAACCCCAGAGCGTAACTGAATAGTTACTTAATTTTGTAAATTAAACTTTCACCGTTTTTCACAACGGTGTTTTATTTGCATCAGTTAAATCACTCCCTGCGAAGCAGCCATTTAATATGATTTTATTTATTGTATGGCAAATGAGGATTTAATTAAATAATTGTAAGTTTTATTTATTGCTATCAAGCATATCTTCATTAAAAGAATGAATAAAAACGGTGAAATTTCAATTTTTAGACATCCCGCCATAATTTCCGGAGTAAGTCAGTACATACGCGGTGCTGACTTACTCACAATCCATATCCCGGCCGCAGGTACAGGCCCGACCCTTGAAGCTGAAAAAAAATTTCAGGCCCTTACGTACTGTATCTGAGAAGATTTTAGGCGTGAAGACTGAGCCGACTACCTTTTTATTAATCTCGCTTAAAGTTGGATAAGGATGAATGGCAGAGGCAATTTTTGACAACCCTGTGCCGCCATTCATAACCGCCACCCATTCACTTAATATATCACCCGCCCGAGGGCCAAGAATCTGGACGCCAAGAGGTTTTTCTCTCTTGTCTAAGAGAAGTTTTATACACCCCTCGCCCTCGGCTAGTCCCCGGTCATTGGCGGCAAAAACCGGGGAACCAAATTCAACCTTGGCTCCCAATCGGCAAAAACGCTCCACCGAGTCATGGCGCTGGATCTCAGCCACCACCGAGCGGATACGATCTGACAGCGCCCGAAAATCAACCGGCGGCGGGGTAAGGGACGGCAGACCGAAACGCGGCCCGCTCTTCATCAGATGATAGACATGGGCACTCTTAATCAGGGTCTTGCTGGGTACACAGCCATAATGAAGGCAGAGTCACCGCCCAAATTGGCTTCCTTTTCCAGTATCAGGGTTTTAGCCCCCAGCTGGGCCGCGCCGGAGGCCACGGTAAGCCCGGCGGCACAGCCACCGATAATCCCGATATCATAATCGTAATTTGCCATTTGTCCTCCTACTTATAAAATAGGGAGCTGCATTTTTTTTTGCCTTTATACAGAGCCATCCCCTTCTTGACCACAATGGGGAAGAGGCCAAGAACCGCAAAAGAGGCCAGAAGCCCTGGTGACATAATACCGCTTAATGAATCTATCCCGGCCAGCTCTTTGCCAGCGTTAACATAAACGATAGTCCCGGCCAGCATTCCCAGCTGCGAAACCCAGAAATAGGTAAAAAGCCGCATTCTGGTGAGACCCATAAGCAGATTAACCATAAAGAACGGGAAGACAGGTACCAGACGCAGGGTAAAAAGATAAAAGGCTCCTTCCCGCTCAATCCCCTCATTAATGGCCGTCAACTTATCACCAAATTTCGCCGCCACCCATTCCCGCAGCAGAAAACGGGAGACCACGCAGGCCAGAGTGGCGCCGATGGTGCTGGCGATGGAAACCACCAGTGTTCCCAATATCAGTCCAAAAAGACCGCCTCCGGCCAGAGTCAGCACCAACGCTCCCGGCAGGGACAGGGCAGTGACCAGGATGTAAATCCCCATATAGGTCAAGATCACCAATGGACGATTCGCCTGATACAGGGCCTGAAAATGAGCTTGGGTACTCTTCAGGTAGGCCAGCGTCATATATTGACCCAGATCATAATAACGAAAGACCACAATCAGCAGCGCAATAACACCGGCGATGATAATTTTTTTGCCTATTCCACGTTTATGCTCTATCATTATTTGTAATAGTTCACCAAGGGCACCAAAGTTGATGCTGCCCGATAGTGTAAGAGTTCATCAGTGCCTTAGATCGGAGTCTCACTACGTTCGCTTACC
>VAPL010061081.1_pt1 | contig 13025 bp, 13 predicted proteins | sample 3395061 | NCBI WGS metagenome assembly VAPL01 (sample SAMN08290444, study PRJNA428436) | hydrothermal vent metagenome | isolation source: Deep-sea hydrothermal vent chimney 2 | place: Pacific Ocean: Juan De Fuca Ridge | depth 2182 m m
ACTATGCGGACACATGTCAATATGTTCGGAAGCTTATCGGTGTTCGTGATCGCCTATTTCTTGCAGTCTTAGTACTTTTGGGGTTCCAGTTTTTCCAAATTTCAGACCCGGACCAATCTTCGCTGGCAATAGTCAACTCGTTGAATAATTATATTGGTTCTAATATTTCACTTAACAAGGACGTACTTAGCACTATTCTGTGGTTTGCCTTGCTTTCTTTTGTAATCCGGTATTTTCAAGTCAACGTTTTTATTAATCGTCAACATGATTACCTCCACAAGTTGGAAGAAAAATTTACCGAATTGTTTGGGGAAAAAATTATCACACGGGAAGGAGAGGGCTATTTGTCCGAATATCCAATTTTTTCAAATTGGACCCATCTTCTTTATACTTGGATTTTTCCTATGTTGTTGATATTGGTTGGCGGGTTCAAAGTTTATAGCGATTGTCCAGGATATAAAAATATTGAAATAACATACCTTCTAAGCTGTTTATTCTTTTTGATGATTGCAATTTCAACCACTTTGTACATGCTCTCCTTGCATGCTAAAAAAAAAGAGTAACACAACAATTGCATAAGCAATAAAATAGACTCTATTTGGCCTACGAATTGCCGACCTATAATCTATGTTTAAACGTGATCCTGTAGCTTTTCTGTCGCTAATACTTTCCAGCGTAGGAGCCGCTTCCAGCTACCTGCTGGCCCGCGGGTTTGACCCGGCGGCTGGAATGGGAATGCTTGTGTCACAAGCGCTTATCGCCGGAGCCACACTCCTTACAATCGCAGGATGGAATAGATACAGCTGGAAAGTAAAACGCTCGCACATAGCGCCGATTATGTTCAACGGGTTTGGCGCGCCGATGATACTGTTTCTGGTGTGGCGGGGAGCGATGGTGGTGACGCCTGCCCTGGGGGCTATAATCGTAATATCAAACGCAATCATGATTGCCGTCATCACCTGGGCTCTAGGGAGAAAACAGTTTGCCATAACCCAGGTCGCGGCTCTTGCCACAGGGTTTTGCGGCGTCGTATGGATAAGCGTGGAAAGGGGGGCTCTTGGCGGCGAGGGAAGCGGCATAGCCTCCCTTATTGGAGGGGCCATCCTTATAGCGCTGATAACGGTCGCCATGGAACGGCCCGCGATGGAGGCTGGAGCGCTTACCGTTACAAGGTGGTCGATGTGGATAGCGTCGGCTGTGTCTCTAGTCATCCTTTTTGCGACCGGCGGCGCTCATTTTTATTCATTCAGCCAAACTGGCCTGGCGATCGCCCTTGGCATTATTTCTATCAGTATGCCGATATTGCTTTTCAATATCGGGATGAGCCGTATCGGAGCCGCTGACGCCGCCGTTTTCAAGCTGTTGATACCGTTTTTTGCCTTACTGTACGGCGCCGTGATTTTAAAAGAAATCCCCTCCGGCAATTCTATACTGGCGGGGCTTGTAGTTATTGTTTCGCTCGCCGCATATCAATATGGAGGAGCCCGAAACCTTGGAGCGCCGGCCGTCGAGTTTGAAGGAAACAAGGAAACGTAGCTGGAAAATTATGAGCTAATCTTTTTTCTCGCTCCAAGCCCGTATCCTTGAAACAAATCGCTTCATAAGCTCAATGGCAAATTGGGGGTCCGCCTTTATCATGTCGATGAACAAAGGTTTATCGAGACTGTGCAAGGTGGCGCCCTCCGGGCCGGCTGTGGCTGTGGCGGAACGGGTAAAATCGTCCAGCATAGCCATTTCTCCTACGATATCGGAAACCCCGATAGAAGGTATCTTCTTTGCGCCGACACGAAGCTCTATTATACCGGTCCGTATAACATAAGCTTTGTCACCTGTCGCTCCTCTACGAAAAAGAACTTCTCCTGGCGCCAGTATGATATCAGGGTCTTCGTTTTGGAAAATTTGCAAGAACATAGATATCCTCCATCCTTAAACGGGATAAACTTAACGCTACGACGCTTTTTATAAAATTCGGCAAAAAGCATTGTTAAACTACTACTTTTCGGTAAGCTCAAGGAAAATAGATTCAAGGTCGAGGTCTTCTCTTCCCATCCCTGCGCGCAGTTCATCTAGGGCGCCCATGGCCACAAGCTTTCCTTTTCTTAGAATTCCTATCCTGTCGCACACCGCCTCGGCAATAGCCATAATGTGCGTGGACATCAACACGGCGGCTCCTCCGTCCGCCACGGAGCGAAACATGTCTTTAACCTGCCTCATACCTCTTGCGTCGAGGCCCACCATAGGCTCGTCAATAATGAATGCTTTAGGGTTATGTATCAAAGCTGAAGTGATGATAAGCTTCTGTCTCATACCGTGGGAATAGCTTTCTACAAGCTCATTCAACCATTCTTTCAGGCTGAACATCTCTATCATCGACTCCTGTTTTTCGATAATTTTCCTGTCGCCGTTTACCCTGTAAATATCCCGCACGAATTCGAGAAATTCACGCCCGGTCAGCTTCTCGTATATATAAGGTTTGTCAGGGACAAAGCCTGTGGCCATTTTAGCCTTCAATGGCTCTTTTTGCGTGTCATGCCCCGCAACGGTCAATACGCCCTCGGTCGGAGTCAGAAGCCCGGCCAGCATTTTCAGGGTGGTGGTTTTCCCAGCTCCGTTTGGCCCAAGAAACCCAAAGACCTCCCCCTTGCGCACATGCAGATTAAGCTTGTCTACGGCTACGGTTTTTCCGTAAACCTTGGTAACGTTGTCAATTCTAATCATCGGTTTCAAGAAAATTTATGATTATACATTTTAACTTATTCCTGCGAATTGTGCGCATTTTAGGTGGGAGAAAAATTATGCGCTAAAAATAAAAAGGCCCGGCCCGTTGGGGGACGGACCGGGTATGGGGCCAGTGTAATGGTGGTCTTACAACATGACCCATAGAGGGAGGCAGTAGCAGTCTTACTTAACTTCGATCTTCTTAGGCTTAACCGGCTCCAATTTTGGAACAGTGACCTCAATCACACCGTTTTTGAAAACAGCGTTTATCTTTTCCTCATCGACTCCTCTAAATCTGAGCGCCCTGCTGAACGCGCCGTACCTGCGTTCCACTTTATAGCGCCTTTCATCCTTCTCCTCATGGGTGGCGGTCTTCTCGCCAGACAACGTCAGTACGCCATTCTCATACTCGATTTTGATATCATCCTTTTCCACTCCGGGAACCTCAAGCCTCACCTTATAGTCGTTCTCAGTCTCGCTCACATCCATCGGTGGAGAAAATTCCCCATCTCCGGTTTTCCCGTAGTGATACGGCCACATCTCGTCAAACAACGAAATAGTGTTAAAGGGGTCAAAATCAGCTAAATGACTCTCTTCTCTATTTTTATTCCTTTTGGTCAGCAACATGGCTCATCACCTCCTTAAATGTAAATATTAGCTACTGCTATTTCTCCTTCGCCATTTATATAAAATTGACAGCTTGCTCCGTCAAGGCCCCCAGGAAAAAATTTTGTCCTTTATCATTAAACAGCTAATTTTCTCTTCCCTCCTGATATTCATACAGGCCCATAAAACGCGATAATCAAAAGAGATGACGGATATAGACGCAAAATATTTGTTTTTGTTATTTTGGTTAAGCATTGACACCCTCATACCACAGGCATAAAATTGATAAATTAATATTAATTAACCTGTAATTAATGGCTACAGAAGATAGTAATAACTGGCGTGGAAGTCATGCCTACTGGTCCAAGCTCGCCAGTATTTACAGCTCAATAGCGCGTTCCGACCCTCGATCGTTTTTCTATGTCCCTCTGGCCGAAGCGCAAGCGAACATGAACAAGGTCAAAGAGGCGATTGTAACTCTGGAAGATGGCATGTCCGCCCGCGCCGGTAGCCGCGCCGCCAAAGTCTTTCTTGCAAAGCTCTATTACAGGGAAGGGAAAACAGAAAAAGCGAAGGGTCTTCTTGAAGAGGTGTTATCCGTCAAGCCGGATATTACGTCGGCTGTCTTTTTATTGTGCAAAATATATGAAAAAGAGCGCAAATACGTATCCGCAAAAAAGATTACGACTGGGCTTATGGATTATTATCCTGACTCCGAAGTTGTCCAGTCGCTTGCAAGACGTTACAAGGATATTACGGAAATCGGTTCAAGAAGAAATGAGAAGTTAAGCAAAACAGTAGCCACAGTATGTGAGCTATCAGCGGTCGACAAGCTGGAAACAATGCTGGATAAAATCACAAAACTAAAAGAATGTGAAAGCAGGCAACATTAATCATGACAAAAAGAGTATTAGTTATACACGGCCCTAACCTCAACATGCTCGGCAAGAGGGAGCCTTCCATATATGGAAACACCGACTATGAAGGGCTGAACGTCAAAATCATCGACAAAGCCGCGAAGCTTAACCTTACCGCTGTAATAAAGCAGAGCAACCACGAAGGCGCCCTGGTGGACATAATTCAAAACGCTCCGGAAGAAGCGGATATCATTATTATCAACCCCGGAGCATACACACATACCAGTATCGCCATACGTGACGCATTGCTGGCCGCCGGCCTTCCTGTAATAGAAGTTCACATTTCCAATATCCACAAGCGAGAGCCCTTTCGCCAGCGCTCATACGTTTCAGATATCGCAAGCGGTTGTATAATGGGGTTTGGCGTTGAAAGCTACATGCTGGCATTAGAAGCGGCTTCCTCGCTTTAGAGCGGGGACGATATGATATTAGACTCAGCCGAAGAATCCGCCCCATTTTACGCCAACCGGCGCAAAAGCCTGAAATGGAAAATCATCGAAAGAGACCTGGACGGGCTTTTGGTGACCAATATGGTCAATGTCCGTTACCTCACAGGCTTTACAGGCACTTCCGGCATGGTCCTGATAACAGATGACAAGGATCATTTTCTAACAGACTTTCGGTATACCACGCAGGCAAAAGATCAGGTCATCGGCCCTGCCATTACAGAGTATAGAGACCCGTTGAACACTCTGTCCGATCTTCTTGCCAACCTTAAAATAAAAAAACTTGGATTCGAAGCGGACCATGTATCGGTTACCAGGGCGGAAGAGCTGAAAGCAAAACTCGGCGGCGTGGAGATTCATCCGGCTACCGGTCTTACGGAATCTGTCCGTATAGTCAAAGATGAACAGGAGATAGAGGCGTTTAAGGCGTTATTTACGATGTTGGAAAAAACATTTCCACTGGCCCTTGAAATTATCCGTCCGGGGGAATGTGAACGGGATGTGGCCGTTAAGCTGGAGCACCGCTTACGCAAGCTTGGAGCCGACGAGAAAGCTTTTGATTTTATTGTAGCCTCAGGCCATCGTTCGTCGATGCCCCACGGAGTGGCGACCGAAAAAACCATAAACAAGGGTGAGCTGGTGATTCTGGACTGGGGAGCGAAGCGCTGGGGTTATCATTCGGATAACACAAGAACCTTTGCTGTGGGCGATGTGGATGAGGAACTGCTGAAAATCTACGATATTGTCCTGGAAGCTAACCGAGCGGCTATAGGCTTTGTGAAACCTGGCGTAACGGTAAAACAGGTGGATAACGTGGCTAGAGAGATCATCAAGGAAGCCGGTTACGGCTATGCGTTCGGACATGGCACAGGGCATGGCGTGGGGCTTGATATTCATGAAAAACCAACGGTATCGTGGCGTAGCGAAACGGAAATAGAAAGTGGAATGGTATTCACTATCGAACCGGGAATATACCTTCCGGGGAAAGGTGGAGTCCGGATAGAGGATATGATCCACGTTACGAAGCATGGATGCGAAGTATTGAGCGCCGCCATACCTAAAGAACTCATTCAGCTTTAGCCAGGTTCAGTCATGACGTTTCGTTGAGGAAGGCGAAAGGTTAAACAGTTCACGGTTTTTTCGGCGCTTTATCCGCAGGCATGTTTGGCGATATGCCGAAAATAGAAATGGAATAAAAAACGGAAATTGGCGGCGGTCCCACTTCTAAACGATCAAGCGATGACCAAACTGGGCCAGTCACTACCATTTTAGTCAAATATTTGACGGGTAATAATTTTAATTACTGATAAATGTTTAGGAACGCCAAAAATTGATTCTTATATCAACGTTCCTATGATAAAATTTCAGTAATTGTTGGTGTTCCGCTCATTAGTAACATCTCTCTCAAATGCTCGCTGGCAAGTAGTAACCTCTAGAGGAAAGAATATCTAAATATTATGCAAGAGGCCCTTGATAACCTCGACGAAATATTTGACCTGACCAAAAGCTTACAATCCAACCTGGACGATAAAAAAGCCATTTCAGAAGTGATGTTAGCTTGCGAGAGGATTATACCTTACGCGCGAAGTTCCACCCCCCCCAGTATTGCCAGGCTCTGCGAAGCGATGGCTCTGATATTTGAGAAGTTCCTTATGGAGTCAACCACCGGCGCGGAATCAGGTGTCGAGTTGGCCTTGAAGGGCGCGAAGTTAGTAAAAAGCGCAATAAAAAGTGAAAAGGTATCAGCGGAACTTTCCGAAGAGGCTGACCAACTAACAAATGAATTAATAAAAAATTTCTCACTTGATCTCATAGCGACTCCAACTCAACCCGAACAAGACCGGACTGCGGATACGCAAGAGGAAAATGACTCTGCTGACGGCAATAGCGAAAATGATTTTTTTGCGGAGATGGAAAGTGATTCTTACCAGTCTGAGCGCGAGGAAAGAATAAACGCTGAAGAGGAGAAACCGGACGAGTCCAGCCCTTTGGCGCAAAAAATTGAAGCCATCGCCGGCGATTTCACAATGCTTGATCCGGACTTCACAGATAAAAAAGCTGTAGCGGACATGATGATGGAGTTTGAAAGCTTAAGCCTGGAGCTTGGCGAAGCGGCGGCTCCAAAGACGCTGGTAATGTTAGCGGGCGTGTTGGGAGGAGTTTTTGAAAAAAGCTTGATGAAAGGGCTTAAAGACGATCAAAAAGGATTTGACCTGGTTTCGTTGGGAATAAAAGCTCTCACCTCATATCTTGGGAGCGCTGAAACTACCGAAGACATTGTTGAACGCGCTGAAGCGTTAATTAAAACTATATCGGATGAGCTTGATGTGGACGCGCCGGCGATTTCCGAGGAAGACTCCCCAAAAACCGAGCCTGCCAAGGAAAATGACGTAAACAGGCCGGAGGATGAAAAGGGCTCCAAAGTGACACCGGCAGGGGTTGATACAATCAAGGTGGCAAGTAACGATGACTGGATTATATACAATGAATTCGCCCAGGAGACCAATGACACTATTCACGCCCTGGAAATGGACTTGCTTGAGCTGGAGAACGACCCGACCAACGAGGAGCTGATAAACAACCTTTTCAGGGCTTTCCACAGCCTTAAAGGAGCGGCTGGCTTTTTAGGTGTAACAACCATCAATGTTCTATGCCATGAGAATGAAACTCTTCTGGATAAACTGCGTAAGGGAAATTTTCTTTGCAGCAAAGCCATGATAGATGTTTTTCTAAGTTCTGTTGACGTTATCAGCGCCGTAAATGAAGGATTGGACGAGCAGTGCCAGAAAGTCAAAGATGAACTGCCTGACGCTGTTATAGAGACGCCGCGTTTTAACATTGAAAACCTTTTAGACGTTCTATCCACCCTCTCCAATAAGCCGCCTGACGATGATGTCGTTGATGGAGAGCCCCCCAAGCTTGGAGAGCTTTTGCTGGGCAGAAATTTGATAACCGAAAACCAGCTTGAAACAGCCCTCAATGCGCAAAAGCCCATCGGTGAGGTCCTTGTGGGTATGGGCGCAGTGGATTCCAAAGCCGTGGGTGACGCATTGGAAACACAGGCGCTAAAGAAGCGTAAATCTCACGCGATGTCTTTGAAAGTGGATACAGGTAAACTGGACAGCTTGCTTGAGCTTGTCGGGGAGCTTGTCATTACTCAGTCCATTATCCTGCAGGATCAGGTTCTTCAAGAAGAAATTAACAAGGAGCTTGGCAAAAACATTTCCAACCTTGGGAAAATCACCAGAAATATTCAGGACCATGTCATGAATCTGCGCATGGTGCCCTTAAAACAGACGTTCCAGAAAATAAGCCGCCTTGTAAGAGACCTTTCCAAGAAGATGAAGAAGGAAGTATTGTTCAGCTCCACGGGAGATGAAACCGAGGTCGACAAAACTTTGATAGAAGAATTGAACGATCCTCTCGTACACCTTATACGCAACGCTATGGATCACGGTGTGGAGACAAAAGAAGAACGCATTGCGGCCGGTAAAGAGCCCATGGGCCATGTAAAGCTTTCCGCTTGCCACAGGGGAGGGAATGTTCATATCGAAATCTCTGACGATGGCAAAGGGCTGGATGGTGAAAGAATCCTGAAAAAAGCTATTGAGAAGGGGTTTGCGTCTCCGGATGATGAATTTTCCGAACAGGAAGTGTATAACCTGATTTTCAAACCTGGCTTCTCCACTCATAAAGTGGCGACCGATATATCCGGCCGTGGCGTCGGCATGGATGTGGTTCGCTCCAACATAGACAAGCTTGGTGGAAAAGTTGAAATTTATTCAAAGCTTGGAACTGGCTCCACTTTTACAATCAAATTGCCTTTAACCATGGCGATTGTGGACGGTATGGTCGTACAGATTGGAGAGAACAGGTTTATTGTTCCTACGATTTCGATTCGTGAATCCATAAGACCACGCGCCGACGAGGTGTCCACCGTTCAGCGTGAAGGTGAGATTTTAAATGTCCGTGGTCATATACTGCCACTTGTACGCCTGCACAATATTCTTAACATTAAAAACCCACGGCATACACACCCTTCGAAAGGGCTGGTAATTATCGTGGAGAGTGACGAAAAAGACTATGGTCTTCTAGTTGATGACCTTCTTGGACAGCAACAGGTGGTCATAAAAAGCCTGGGAAAAAGGTTTAAGGGATTACCCGGCATTTCTGGTAGCACAATTCTGGGAGACGGTCGTATCGGTCTCATTCTCGATGTGAGCGGAATTGTTTGTATGAATTGATTTTATAACTGAAAACAGCATGGAAATAGCGCTAGAATATATCATATTTTAGTTACAAAATTTTTTCTATTTTGCTTTAGGTGGGTGTGATTATGTCAGTAAAAATTTTGGTCGTTGACGATGAAGAGGGAATAAGAAAATCCTTAAGCTCATACTTAAAGCTTGAAGGTTATGAAGTATCCACTGCGGGAGATGGCGTAGAGGCTATCAACAAACTTCGGGAGTCGAAGTACAACATCGTCCTGATGGACATTAACATGCCAGAAAAAGACGGGCTTGACGCATTGCGAGAGATCAAGGCGATAGATTTTTCCATACAGGTAGTAATGATGACCGCATTCTCCACGTTTGACAAAACCATGAGGTCCCTGGAATTTGGCGCTACAGACTACATAATGAAACCATTTGAAAATCTCTCTGAGATATTGAAGCTTGTCAAAATCTCGGAGGAAAAACTTGAACGATGGAAACGCAATATGGGCGCATCTATAGTCAAGCAACATATTGAAAACCCTTACAACGATGATTAATAGCAAGACCGGCAAAACAAGGTTTAATTATTTTCAAGGAGAGTTGAAATGACCACTGAGATCGAAGAGTTAAATGAGCAGGTACAAACATCTCAAGGGCTCGCAGGTAAATATCTTTCTTTTATCCTTGGAAACGAGGAGTATGGTTTAAAAATACTTAAAGTACGTGAAATTATTGGCCTTATGGATATAACAAGCGTCCCGCAAACTCCGGAGTTCATTAAAGGAGTTATCAACCTGCGCGGTAAAGTTATACCTGTAATAGACCTGCGCCTTAAGTTCGGAATGGAAGAGGCGGCATATACAGAGGAGACTTGCATTATCGTAGTTGATATGGGAACCGCAATGATGGGCATCCTGGTGGACACAGTCTCTGAAGTGCTGAATATTGATGAAAAGCAAATAGAACCCCCTCCTTCGTTCGGCTCCACCGTAAATACGGAGTTTATCCTTGGGATGGGCAAAATTAAGGACAGTGTAAAGATCCTGCTGGACATCGAAAAAGTATTGTCGGCCGACGAACTTGCAATTGTCAGCCAGGCGGGTGAGGCTTAGAGCCTCTTCCATGCGCCGACATTTCCCTATTGGACGATATGCGCCCAGAGGGGAATATCCCTGTCAGTAGAAAATATTTTGGACATTACATACAACTGTGAAAGCACCAATGAAGCTCTCCATTTTTCATGAAAGCGCTATAGAATTAACATGACCAACATTGGAAAGCAATCAATCAGTCACGCCGACCTTACCAATAATGAATTCGACATGTTCCGAAAGCTTGTCTTTGAAAAGAGCGGTATTTCACTTGGCGACAGTAAAAAAGAACTCGTCCGAACCAGGCTGAGCACACGGCTTCGCAAAGGCGGCTTCAAAACATATAAAGAGTATTACAAGCATGTGCAAGAAGATAAAACCGGAACAGAAATCATCGACCTGCTTGATTCCATATCGACCAACCTCACCAGTTTTTTTCGAGAGATCGGCCACTTTAATTTCTTGATAAAAACGATTATCCCGGAAATGGTGGAAAGAAAACGGGCCAATAACGAAACAGAAATAAGGGTGTGGAGCGCGGGGTGCTCATCTGGTGAGGAGCCGTATTCGCTAGCTTTTACCTTGATGGACCAACTGGAGACTATACAGACATGGGACGTGAGAATTCTGGCGTCAGATTTGGCGACAACTGTGCTTGAGCAAGCCGCCAAAGGGATTTATAAAGAGGAAAAGATTAAAAATATCCCCAAGAACACTCTTCGCAAATATTTTCAAAAAGGCGCAAATGAGAGCGCAGGTTTGTACAAAGTTCAGCAAGATGTGAAAAATCTTATTCATTTCAGACGTTTCAACCTTAACAGGGACGTTTTCCCTTTCAAAAAGAAGTTTGATTTTATTTTTTGCCGCAATGTAATGATCTATTTCGACAAAAATACTCAAGGCAAGCTGGTAGATAAATATTACGACGTGCTGGCTCAAGAAGGGTATCTCCTGATAGGTCACTCCGAAAGTCTTACTGGTGTTAAACACAGGTTCAAATATGTTCAACCAACAATTTATCAAAAGCTGTAAATAGCCGTCAGAGCAGGGGAAATAACGTGGAAATCAAGATACTTATAGTAGATGACGAAGAGAGTATATCAAAATCTCTTGCCAGATATTTTAAGATGGAGGACTACAAAGTTGAATCAACAACTTCACCCATCAAAGCTTTGGAAATGATTCACAAGGAAAATTACATGATTGTGATTTCCGACATAATGATGCCTGAGATGAACGGTGTGGAGATGCTGAAAAAGATAAAAGAGTTCAACGGCATGATTCAAGTGATAATGATGACCGGTGTTGTAACAATTGAAAATGTGCTTGGTTGTTTAAGAAATGGGGCAAACGATATCTTCCTGAAACCGCTTGATGACTTAAGCTCGATGAAGGAATCTGTGGACGGATCCATCGCAAAACTAGAAAAGTGGGAAAACATTATTAAGTCCATGGTGCGCAGGAAATAGAGTCGATGGAAGAAATAGATAAAGAAATCCTTATAGAGTTTATTAAAGAGACTCAGGAAGAGCTGGGAGCGCTGGACTCACAGTTCATCACACTGGAAAAGCATCCACAAGACTCCGATGTAATAAACGCTATTTTCAGAACTATCCATTCAATTAAAGGCTCATCTTCTTTTTTCAACCTCAACCACATCCGCAGCTTTGCCCACAAGCTGGAAAACCTTCTTGATGAGCTTCGAAAAGGGCAAAGAGCCATTACTGGTGAAATAATAGACCTTCTTCTTAAAGGCAAGGATTCTCTCGACTCTATGTTCCAAAGGCTTGCCGAAGAAGATTTGGGAACAGAGTTGAATAAGGATGAAGAAAAATGTCTGGAGATTATCGAAAGCACGCTGGCCTCGAAAAAAGAGGCGGCCATCACTCCGAAGGAGATTTTCGAACAGATAGTCGAGATCAAAAAAGGGCTTGGTAAAGACGAGCTTTTAGAGCACCCCATGGTTTCCGATCTTCTAAGAGCCGTAGAAGAGTTGCAAGACATCCTCCTCGAGCCTTCAGAGAGGCCGCTTTCCGATGATATCCCCAAGATGGGCGAAATCCTTGTTGAACAAGGTTTGGTTGAAAGCGAAGATGTTGAAGGCGCGTTAAATAAGCAGAAAAAGCTTGGGGAAATCCTTGTTGAACAAGGAAAGGTCGATGAAAATGATATTGAAGGTATTCTTGACTATCAGCGTAGCCAGGGAAAAGATCTTCCTGAAAAAAAGACAACAGACGTTAAGAAACCATCTGGAAAACGGCCCGCCCTAAAAAAGACCATGCGTATAGAGGAAGACAAGATTGACGAGTTCATGAATCTTGTCGGAGAGTTGATAATAAATTCTGAAGTATTCAATTATCTGCAAAAGAAGCTGGAAGGCGGGGAAGAGATCGGCAAGCTGATAATGGAGCTTAAAAACGCTAACCTGGAATTTAGCGAGCTTACACTAAAACTGCAGGGAGGCCTTGCGGAAGTTCGAAAAGTGGCGATCAACGGAATATTCCAGAAACTTCCCCGGATGGTTCGCGACCTTTCCGGCCAGATAGGAAAAAAGGCGGACTTCTACATGTATGGTGTAGACCTCCTTATAGATAAAAGTCTGCTCGAAGAACTTGAAAGCCCCATAGTGCATATAATTCGAAACTCTGTCGATCATGGGATCGAGCCGCCTGAAGTCCGGGAAAAAGCAGGGAAAGACCCTACGGGTAAAGTAGAAGCCATCGCTGAAGAGAGCATCGGCGACCTTGTTATTTATTTTAAAGACGATGGACATGGAATGGACGCCGGGAAGCTTAAAGCGAAAGCTTTGGAAAAGGGCATCATTACCCAGGCTGAGGCAGACGTGATGCAGGACAAGGAGGCGTGCAAGCTTATCTTTGCGCCAGGGTTCTCCACTGCGGAAAAAGTTACCGACGTTTCTGGACGCGGTGTCGGGATGGATGTCGTGATGACCGCAATAAAAAAAGTTAAAGGCAAAGTGGATATTGATACGGAACTTGGGAAAGGAACCACCCTGTCTCTTACCGTGCC
>VAPL011157379.1_pt1 | contig 13023 bp, 14 predicted proteins | sample 3395061 | NCBI WGS metagenome assembly VAPL01 (sample SAMN08290444, study PRJNA428436) | hydrothermal vent metagenome | isolation source: Deep-sea hydrothermal vent chimney 2 | place: Pacific Ocean: Juan De Fuca Ridge | depth 2182 m m
TAAATATAATACAATCTAGAACCTTAATTATTTTTCAATTTTCTTCCCATCTTCTAAATAAACTAAAGTCATTCGTTGCTCCTTAGGATCAAATAAGGTTATTTGGAAATCATAAGTCTTTCCAAGTTCTAGAGATTCTCTCAATTTTTCTTCAGAACCAAAACTAGAATTATGAACTAAACCGGCAACACCTTGTTTAATAGAGACAAGAGCTCCATGTCTATTGAATTTAATAACAACCCCAGAAACAATATCTCCTTTTTTCAAATTATCCTCAAATTCATTCCAAGGATTTTCTTTTAGAGCTTTAATAGAAAGAGATATTTTATCATCTTTTATCTCAATAATTTTTGCTCTAACCTTATCGTCAATTTTAAACATTGCTCTTGGGTCTTCAACTAGACCCCAATCTATTTCTGAAATATGTACTAAGCCTTCAAAACCTTCTTCAACTTTTAGGAAAATTCCAAAATCAACAATTCCTGCAACAGTACAATCTAATTCGTCACCTACATTATATTTACCAATCATTTCTTGTCTTTCCTCTGGGTTATTTTCTTTTTCAGAAAAGATTAGTTTACCTTCTTTTGGTAGTGCAGAAATCATGACAACTTCCATTCTTTTTCCGACAAGTGTTTTCAAAGCTTTCAAAATTTTATCTTTATCAGAATCTTCTACTCGTGGATAATTTTCACTCTTAAGCTGTGAAGCGGGAAGAAAACCAGCGATACCTTGCCATTCCAGAATAAGTCCTCCTTTGTTAGCTTCTTTAACTGTCAATTCCATCGTCGTTTTAGATTTAATAGCTTTTTCAGCTTCACTCCAAATAAGAGCCTGTCTAGCTTCCTTAAGTGAAAGTTCAACATATCCGTCTTCATTATCAACTAAAACAACCTTAGCTTTAACTGTATCGCCAATATTTATTTTTTTAATAATGTCTTTTGCATTAATAAATTCACGTCCGTAAATTATACCTGTTCCGTATGGAGCCAAGTCTAAATAAACAGAAGATTTTTCTATTAATATTACTGGCCCTTCAACTAGAGCTTCAACCTGTGCTGGTAATTCCGTTTTTTCTAACATTTTTCCGACACTTGAAAGTTCTATTTTAGCATTCTTTACAATAGTATCTACAACTTCGTTATTTATATCAGTTTCATTAGAAGTGTCACTGATATTATTTTTTTCATCACTCATAAAATATAAAAAACCGCTCTTTATTCCAGTTGTAAAAAAGGAATTCGCGGCGCAGTTTGAGTGTTTCTATTATTCTTAGCTTCTAAGCTATAAAAGAAGATTAATCTCAATCTGGGCTTTTAATATCTGAATTATACATTAGTCATTTCTATTTTGCAAGAGAGTTTTTTAATTGTAATCAATTATTTAGCTCTTTATTTTTTTACCTTAATTTGATATAATAGATTTATGATTATCACTTATTTAGGTAAACAATTTTTCAAAATACAAAAAGGGGATTTAGTAATTGCAATCAACCCCATCAGTAAAGAGTCTAAATTAAAAATAAAAACTTCTCGTTTTGGTTCAAATATTGCACTTTCAACAATCAACCACCCTGACTATAATGGTTTTGAAATGGTCTCACATGGAGATACAGCACCTTTTAAAATTAAAGGTCCTGGGGATTATGAAATCAAAAATATTTTTATTAAAGGAACTATGACTGAAACTTTAATTGATAAAAAAAAGTACATCAATACTATATATTCTTTTTCAATTGATGATATTTCGTTATGTTTTCTGGGAGTTTTATCTCAAGATAAAATAAATTCAACAGTTTTAGAAGAAATTGATTCACCTGATATTTTATTTGTACCAATTGGCAATGGTGATGAATCACTAAGTCCAGCTGAAGCGTATAAACTAGCGGTTAAACTTGAATCTAAGATAATAATTCCAATGGATTATGATGAAAAGGCATTGGAAGCATTCCTTAAAGAAGGGGGTCAAGATAAAGTTTCTTCTGTTGAAAAACTAACGATTAAGGCCAAAGATATTATTGGACGAGAAGGTGAAATTATGGTATTATCAATATAGAATATATTATATGCGCGCATACATAAAAAAACTACAAAGTAAAAATGAAACGGCTCGTAAACAAATATTTGCTGGAGCAATGATTGTTTCTATGGTTTTTGTTGGATTTATTTGGATCTATAATTTAAATAATAGATTTAATAATAAAGTTAGTATACAAAACCAAAATGATGCTAAACCTTTCAAAATTTTTGCTGATTCACTTTCAAACACTTACAGTAATATAAGTGCTAGTGTTGGTAGTATCCCAGGTTTAGAAACAGAAAAGAAAAAAGTAAGTGATGAAAAACAAATAAATCTAATTGTAGTGAAAGACACCTCGAAGCAATAATTATGGACAAAGAAGTAGAAAAAAAAGAACACATAAATATTGTTTCTGTTGATATTAATAAAGAGATGAAAGAATCTTTTATTGATTACGCGATGTCAGTTATTACTGATAGAGCTTTACCAGATGTTCGTGATGGATTAAAACCCGTTCATCGTCGTATTCTTTATGCGATGAATGAAATGAGCCTAACTCACCAGGGTCGTTTTCGTAAAAGTGCGGCTGTTGTGGGAGATGTGTTAGGAAAATATCATCCTCACGGAGATGTTGCTGTCTATGATTCAATGGTTGGAATGGCTCAATCATTTTCTTACCGTTATCCGCTAGTGCACGGCCAAGGAAACTTTGGTTCAATAGATGGAGATAGAGCCGCGGCAATGCGTTATACCGAAGCTAAAATGTCAAAAATTTCCTCTTTACTTTTGCTTGATTTGGAAAAAGAGACTGTTGATTTTCGTCCGAACTATGATCAAACTCGCAAGGAACCCAGCGTTTTACCTACTGCTGTTCCAAGCTTACTTCTTAATGGAACTTTAGGAATAGCTGTTGGAATGGCCACAAATATTCCGCCTCATAATTTAGCTGAAGTCGTAGATGCTACGATGTATTTAATTGAAAATAAAAATGCTACAACTGAAGACCTTATGCAATTTATTAAAGGTCCTGATTTTCCAGTTGGTGGAATCGTTTATGGGCAAACCGATTTGCTTCATGCTTATTCAACTGGCCGTGGTGGAGTAGTGACCCGTGGTGAAGCTGAAATTATTGAACCCAAAGAAGGTCAGTTTCAAATTATTATAACTTCCATTCCTTTTAGAGTTAACAAATCTTCTCTTATAGAATCAATCGCCTTATTAATTCAAAATAAAAAACTAGAAGGAATTAAGGCTCTTCGTGATGAATCAACTAAAGACATAAGAATAGTAATAGAACTTAAATCAGGAATTATTCCCCAAAGGGTTCTTAATTTTATTTATAAACACACCCAACTTGAACAATCTTTTAATTTTAATGTTGTTGCTTTGGTAGATGGAATACCTCAGACATTATCTCTTAAAGGTTTACTTAGCGAATTTGTTAGTCATCGAGTAATAGTTGTTCGCCGTAGAACAGAATTTGATTTAAAAAAAGCAAAAAGTCGTGAGCATATACTTCTTGGTTTAAAAAAAGCTCTTGATCATATAGATAAAGTTATTTCTATTATTCGTGCTTCTAAAGATACAGCTACAGCTAAAGTAAATTTAATGAAACAATTTAAATTTTCTGATTTACAAGCGGCAGCTATTCTAGAAATGAAATTAGCTAAGTTGGCTGGCTTGGAAAGAAAAAACGTAGAACTTGAATTAAAAGAAAAACAAGAATTGATTAAAAAACTTGAAGCTTTATTGGCTAGCCCTAAAAAAATGCTTAAAGTTATTTCTGATGAATTAAAAGAAATTAAAGAAAAATATTCTGATGAGAGAAGGACTAGAATTGTTAAAGGGGGAGTTAAGACAATCAATGAAGAAGATTTGATTCCAGAAAAAGAATCTATTTTAGTTTTTACTAAAGGTGGTTATGTCAAAAGAACAGACCCTAGTGAATATAGAAATCAAAGACGAGGTGGAGTTGGAGTTATAGATATTGAACCAAAAGAAGAGGATTTTGTGACGATGTTTTTAACGGCGAATACTCATAGTGATTTACTTTTCTTTACAAATCTTGGTAAGGCTTATCAAATCAAAATGTACGATATTCCAGAAGGTAGACGAGCAACAAAAGGTAAATCAATAATGAATTTTATTTCTTTAGGAAGTGACGAAAAAATTACTTCTATCTTACCAGTGGATAAAAATTCAATAAAAACTGCTACTTATTTGATGTTAGTTACTAAAAAAGGTATTGCTAAAAAAGTTTTAGCTGAAAGTTTTAAAGATGTTCGCCGAAGTGGTTTAATTGCCATTAAATTAAGTAAGGGCGATGAACTACAGGCCACTTTGTCTGTATCTAAGGGCGATGATATTATTTTAGCGACAACTCTTGGGCAATCTATTCGTTTTAAAGAAAGTGATGTTCGAAAAATGGGTCGTACTGCTGGGGGAGTTAGATCTATTAAACTTAAAAAAGATGATTTTGTTATTGGAGTTGATAATGTTGTAAAAGGAGAGACTGGTATGGCTTTACTTACTCTTGGTTCTAATGGATTAGGAAAGAAAACAAATATTAAAGAATATAAAACTCAAAAGCGTGGAGGTTCTGGAATTAAAACGGCCAAAGTCAATAATAAAACAGGAAAAATAATAGTGGCTAAACTTGTCGGTGACGAGAATGAAATTATAGCTGTTTCCAAAAAAGGTCAAGTAATTCGTGTTGATTTAAAGTCAATCCCAACTTCAGGCCGCCAGACTCAGGGCGTTACTATAATGAAATTACGTCCTGGAGATAAAATCGCCTCAATCACTTGTTTGTAAGATGAAGATATTTTGTTGTTAACGAATTATTACCCTATACAATTTAATAAAAGTAATTCTGTTCAGCTTAAGTAAAATATTAAAATCTATTTATTCTCTATTCTCTAAAGTTTAATTAAAATTCTTTATTGCAATAAATACGCGGGGGCGTATTTATTGCAAGGGGAATTAAAATTTGATAATATAAACTTATGTCAGGTTTAGAAAAAGAATTAAAAAAGAGAAGAAAAAAGACTAATATTCAAAAAATTATTCTGAGTTCTATCGCAGTTACTGGAATAATAAGTCTTGCTCTGATTGCTCCAAATGCAGTTCAGATGTTAAAAACTTTTGGAATAGATAAAAAATTAAAAAATTTTAAGAATGATGTGAATCGTTCACTCTCAAAGCTCTTGTCAGCTGGCTTGGTTATTTTTGTCGAGAAAAATGGGAAGAAATATTTAAAACTTACAGGAAAGGGTAAATTAAAATTATTACAATTAGAGAAATATAGTTTTAAAATAAAAAAACCTAAAAGATGGGATAAAAAATGGAGAATAGTAATTTTCGATATATCCGAACAAAAAAGAACTCAAAGAGATAAATTACGATTTACACTTAAACAAATTGGATTTATAAAATTACAACATAGCGTTTGGGTTTACCCTTATGATTGCGAAGAATTAATTACTCTTTTAAAACTGGATTTTAAAATGGGTAAAGATATTCTTTATATTATTGCTGAAAAAATAGAAAATGACAAAATTTTAAAAAAATATTTTAAATTATAGAAGAGGTATTTATTGTAAGGGAGAAAGTAAAAAAAATGAAGGATAAAAATTAATTAGTTAATAAAAATATAAAATGGTTAATATTTACCACCCAGTCTATTATACTTACCACCTAGTCTATTATATTTACCACCCAGTCTATTATACTTACCACCCTATAAAATTAGTTGTATAGATTATCACTTGTTTGTAAAAATATGGTATAATAAAGTATATGTTTTCTAACCCAGAACAAAATATAGCTAAATTGGGATTAAAAGAAGGAATGAAAGTTGCTGATTTTGGAGCTGGGACTGGTTTATATTCCAAAGCGGCAAGTAGAAGAGTTGGAGACAGTGGAAAGATTTATGCGATTGAAATTATTAAAGATTTAGTAAAAAAACTTGAAGCGGAAATAAAAAGTTGGAAAATTTCAAACATAGAATGTATTTGGGGTGATGTAGAAAAAAAACACGGTACTAAAATTGATGATCAAACTGTAGATGCCGTTGTGATTTCTAATATTTTATTTCAAGTTGATGATAAATTAGAATTTCTTGATGAAGCTAAGCGTATTTTAAAAAAAGATGGTAAAGTTTTGTTTATTGACTGGGCAGACTCTTTTGGGGGAATGGGCCCAGCTCCACAATATGTTATCAATGAAGAGAAAGCAATAGAGTTATTTACTAGTTGTGATTTTAAACTATTAGAAAAAATAGTTGTTTCAGACCACCATTATGGTATAATTTTTACACATGAGTAATTTTCAAACAATTTTAACTGCCATCTTTCTAGCTTTCTTTGTTTTTGCAGTTTTAATTTTTTCTGGGGTTATTAAAGTAAATAATTCTTCAAATAATTCCAGTAGTTTAAAAGGTAAAATAACTGTTTGGGGGACATTGCGTTCTCCAGATTTGTATAAAGTTTTTGAGACCGCGACAGGAGAGAATAGAGATTTATATATCCATTATGTTCAAAAACCATCTTCAACATACCAACAATCATTAGTTGAAGCATTTGCTTCTGACCAAGGACCAGATTTATTTTTCATTACTTCTGATATGATTATTAGAAATCAGAACTTTTTCTATAAAATTCCTTACACTAGTTATCCACAAAAAGTATATATGAATTCATTTATAGATGGGGCAAATATTTTCCTAGATGAAAAAGGAATTATAGCTCTTCCTGTGGTAGTTGATCCAATGGTAATGTATTATAATAAAAATATGTTAAGTAACGCTGGAATAGCATCTCCTCCAAAATATTGGAATCAACTATTTAATTTGAACAGTAAATTAACAAAAAAATTAGATGATGGAACTATTTTAAAAAGTATGATAGCCCTTGGAAGGTATGATAATATTAGTGATGCTAGAGGTATCTTATCTACCTTACTTTTACAAAGTAAAGATAATATAATCAAAAGAGAAGGAAATAAATATGTTTTAGTTCTAGGTAAAAATTCATCTGGTACAGCAATTTCTCCTTTTGAAACCATTCTTAATTTTTTAGTTGAATTTTCTAATCCAGCCAACAATGCCTATTCCTGGAATAGGGCCATTTCTAGTTCACAAGATTTCTTTAGTCAAGGTAAGTTAGCTTTATATTTAGGTAAGGCTAGTGAATTGTTTAAAATCCAATCTACTAACCCGAATTTAAGTTTTAATGTTACGGAAATTTTACAAACTAAAAATGCTCCAAAAAGAACATTTGGAAATATTTATGCTCTTGCTATTAATAAAAAATCAAAAAACCCAGCCTTAGCTTTTAAAGTAGCTTCATTGTTAAGCTCTTCTAAGGTTGCTGAGAATTTTAGTAAAGCATTATCCTTACCACCAGCCTTGAAATCACTACTTTCTCAAAAACCCAAAAATCCATATATGTATACTTTCTATAATTCAGCAATAATCACTCATTCGTGGATAGATCCTAATCCTACTCAAACTGATGTAATATTTAATCAATTATTTAATAATATTTTGTCAAATAGGTTAACCGCCAGTGAAGCTATTGTTAGGTTTAAAAATCAACTTAATCAGATGTTAAAATAGTATGAAAAAATTACCATTATTCATTTTTATAATAACAATTTTATTTCTGCCATTATATTTTTCTAATGCTAGCCCAGCGACAGGTAACAATCCAACTAATAATACTCTTATTAACGGAGCTTGTGGCTCTGTCAATGGAACCACTGTTACTTCAATGCCGACTCAAAATCTCTGTTCTTCTGGTTCAATACTTACTACGACTTCAATAAAAGGACCAGTTAAAAATTATAATAAAACTGGTTGGAAATGGGCATGTAATGGTGCTAACGGTGGAAAAACCTCTTCTATTTGTACGGCCTTGATTAAAGGAGGAGGTCTTTCTCCTACACCATCTTCTACTAACAAATCAAATACAGGGTCAAATATTGATGGTTCTTCATCTGGTAGTACTCTGGTTCCAGCTTGCCCAGCTGGAGGTTGTGGTTTTGATGAGTTGATGAAATTGATAAATAAAGTGATTAACTTTTTATTATTTACAATAGCTATGCCTTTAGCTGCCATAATCTTTGCTTATGCCGGATTTCTGCTAATTACAGCTGGAGGAGATCCAGCTAAAGTTACCCAAGCTAAAGCTATCATAAAAAATTTGTTGATAGGTTTTGTTATTGCTTTAGCAGCTTGGTTAATAATTAACACAATATTATCAACTTTAGGATTTCAAGGGTCATTTTTAACTAAATAATTATTATTAAAAAATATATGAAAATTTTAAAAAGAAAAAAGTATAGTATATTAAAAGCAGTTTTGAAATATGGTTTTATGTTAACAATAGTATTTTCTTTCTTGGCTCCAGTTGTTATGGTTCATCTTACTTCTGCCGCCGGACTTTCGAAAACTGGACTACAGGTTAATACAACCATAAACAATCCACTTGGGAAGGGTCATTTGGCAACTATACCTGCATTTATTGAAGCAATCCTTAAAATTGTTACTGATATTGGTATTCCAATTGTTACTCTAGCGATTATTTATTCAGGTTTTCTTTTTGTCCAAGCCCAAGGTGATCCAGAAAAACTAAAAAAGGCTAAACAAACTTTATTTTATGTCTTAATTGGAGCAACTTTGTTATTGGGGTCTTATGTATTGGCTAATGCAATCGGGTCGACAGTCAATCAAATTAAAAGCACAACATAATTTTTAATATGAATACTCTTATTGCTTATGCAAATACTGGGCTTGGAAAAACTAGTGATTTCTGTAAAAATATTTCCTTTGATAATATTGGTAGTATTTTTAATTGGGCAAGCTGTACATTGATTAAATCTGTTATTCCTCTATTATTTACTTTGGCTACAGTCGGATTTATTTGGGGTATTATTCGTTATTTTTTAAATCCAGACAACGAAGAAGAAAGGAAAAAAGGAAAAAGTTATATGTTATGGGGTTTAATAGCTTTGTTTGTTATGATAAGTGTATGGGGATTAGTTAATGTTTTTTCAGAAACATTTCAAATAAAAACACTCATCCCACAGCTTTCGCAGTAAATATTTGCCATTATTATATCTTTTTATGGTATAATGTATAAGTAGAAATTTATTCTTTTTTATCGTCGAAAATAAATTAGAATTAGATATTATTATTAGGTCGTTTATTTTAATTGTTTAACAAATAAAATTAATATATGAAAAAAGTTATTTCATTAGGTATTGTTCTTGGATTTGTTCCAATGTTTGCATCTGCAGCAACAGCTTTTAGTATTATAGCTACAACTAATCAGATATTGAATTATATTATTCCAGTATTGATTACTCTTGCTGTAGTTTACTTCATTTGGGGAGTTATTGAATATACAATGTCTGCCGATGAAGATAAAAAGAAAGATGCTCGTAGTAAAATTATTGGCGGGTTGATTGGTCTTTTTGTGATTATTGCTTTCTGGGGAATAATAAGGCTTGTTACCAATACCTTTAATGTTGGACCAGAACAGTTGAATCAGAATGCTATTCCTTGTATTCCTAATACAGCTTTAGGTATTACTTGTAGCGGTTAGAATTATGGTTCACTTTGGATTTATACCAGTTGCTGAAGCGAGTGTCGCTACTCTTATGAAGAGTATTAATAGAGTTATTATTAATCCTCTTATTTTTTTCTTGTTTGCTTTAGCACTGGCGTATTTCCTTTATGGAGTTGCTCAATATTTATTAAATCCAGATAATGAGGAAATAAATAAAAAGAGCAAAACTCAAATGCTCACAGGAATTGTCGGGCTTTTTATAATGGTTGCCGTTTTTGGGATTATGAATCTCATTTTACATACAATTGGTGAAAAAAATATAAGAATTGAAAATACTGGTAATTATGTAATTACAAAAAATCAAAAAGATTTTGGTAAATTTAATACCGCTAGTAAAGATCTTAATCCTACTTCCTCAAACTTAACTTCTGGAAGTATAGATATTCGCAGTGCGGAAAATATAGATTTAACAAATGTGAAAACCACCAAGATAGTTGATTTTGAATCAAGTCCATTTAGGGTAAAATATCTGCCAAGTTCATATTGTTGGCACGAAGTTATTTATGCTAAAGGTAATATTGAATATGCATCTCTAAAAAAAGTTAAAGATCAAGCCCAGAAAGATTTAGGAATGAATGTAAAACCATTAATTTTTGGTTTATTAACTGCCTATAATCCCCAAAATAAAACTTATTATAGTTGGATAGATGCAAGATATCCTATCAATGGGGGAATTGATAATGATTGTGTCTTAAAAGTAGACGCACAAAAAACTAAAGCTTTACCATATAAAGATTATGTTTCTGGTCATCCTTTCTCTGTTCCAACTGATATGAGTGATGGACCAAGTATTTTCACTCAGAGTTATAACTCTGACGCTCTGTTTACTAGAGTAGTTGCTTCGGGGATAAGCCCAATACTTGAATTAGCTAGAGAAATAGCTCTTAAAAACGCTTTTCGTCTTCTTGGAATAAAAATACAAGATATAAATAGTATGACTATAGTTTATCCACCAGCTAGTATTCTGAATGAAAAATATGTTTATAATCCTAGAACTGGAGATTATAATTATTGGGTAGCTTTGCAATCTAAGAAAAAATAAAATTGAAAAAACAAAAACCCCGAATTTTTGATTCGGGGTTTTTGATGCATATGAGTTATTATTCAGTATACATCAATATTTTTAGACTTCCACTCCGATCATCTTGTGACCGAAAGCGGAGCCAGATGTTTCCATCTGAGAAGCCGAGCTGGTCGGAGGCATCCTGACCAGCCAAGGCATATGCCTTGGCTCCAAATCTATTAATCACTGCATAGTCTGCAGTGGCATCAATAAATTTGAATTCGGTGTTTGATGGAAAATTTTGATAGAGATAAACCCTATCACCATATTTTCCACCAAAATTAATTGTTATAGTTCCCAGAACTTGTTTTTGGGTGACTACAACAATGGAAGTTTCAGTAGCAACAGGTTTTGTATCTCCGCTATCAAATAGCGAAAATACATATTTAACTGTTACTAACAATAAGATCAGACAAATCAAAGAAAAAATTGTCCACCTTATTGTTTCTTTTAGACCTTCAGACCAGAATTTCTTCTTGGCCTTTTTAGAAGAATTTCTTTTTCTCTTTGGGATTTTAAATCTCAACCCCTTTTGAGAAAAATAAATAATTCCAAACACTATCAATATACCCATCAATAGTGCGAAAAAATCTAGCCCCTTCATTTTTTTGGAGGATTTAGTTTTTGAGGATCGTTGAGATTTAATATCTCAGTTACACCCTGGGAGTTTATCACCAGGGTACCTTTCAGATCCTTTAGTTCAGCAAGAGCATCAGCACCAACTCTCACGTTGGCATCTGGTACTAATTCTGTAATATTACCTGTACTGTCAATCTTAGCGTGTCCAGTATCAACAAGATACTTTTTCCGCCATTCTACAATGGGTTTCTGTTTGACAATATAAGCTTTTGCATCACCACCAGCTTCAGCTATAGTTGCGGTGGCTTTTTTCTTAGCCATAATAATCTGAGCTTTACCTTTTTCTTCCACTATCGTTATGTCAGTGTAAGAATCAAGTAATTCCTGACTTTTTTCATTTGCAGATCTGAAATCTTTAAAAATACTTTTAAAAAGTTTAAACCCAATATCTTCTAACCCCGGATTATCTCCATTCCGACCAACAACAATTTTCATTTGTTCGTCAAAATTAGAAAATGTACCTTCCGAAGGAAGGAGATTGAGAGTTTTTATTTCTCTTTCTGAAATGAGGGTTCTTAACCCTCCATAAAGCATTTCATTTATGGATTTCATCCAATCCTTGATTTGGAATAGTGCTAATCCTGGATTTGTAATTTCCATCATATTATTAGTATGTATATCCACGGACGCCAATTCCTCCGTTTTCAAATTCAGAGTAATTGTCGGATAACTAACTCTAAATTCTAAATGGTCAGAAACACTAGACCTAGAAATGATGATTTCCTCATCTTCATCTTCATCCTCTTTCTTCTTTTTTTTCCATAGAATATGATCGCCGGGTTTTTTTTCATCCAATGATATATTCTTGGTATAAGTTAAGGAAAACTTATATAGGCTAAAAATAGGCCATATAAAAAAATGAATATTACTGAAGATGTTTTTATTTTTAGTAATGGAATCATCAATCAGATCCCATTTCTTTCTATCATTATAAGGGTCATCCTCACCCTTATAAATAATTTTACCGTTTATATTTGATATAAACGTATAAAGTTTGCCAAAGAACATGATTGCTTGGATCGTTCTGGGTTTAGGCATGTAAATCGATTTTTTTATGACCATCAAAATAAGGCCAATAAAAATACCGATCATGAAATAAATTACTGTTTCCATTTTTTAAGTTTTTTAGTGAATATTTATTTCTTTTAATCCAATTTTTTTATTTAACATAATTATATCACCTAATACAAAAAAGTCAAGGTTATTTATTATAATTTATATCTATATTTATAAAGCATAAATATAGAATATATTTGTTTTTTCTCACTAAAATGTTATACTCATTTTTGTCAATTGTTTTTGGCCCTATCCCGCCTAATTTATATTGGCCCTATCGTCTAATGGTTAGGACATCGGCTTTTCAAGCCGGTAATCCGGGTTCAACTCCCGGTAGGGTCACAATACAAACTTAATATTCTTTATTGCTATATGTTATAATAGGTTGTATGGACACTATAAAAAATTCAAATATGGGGAAGTTGGTTGTGATTAGGCATCATCGATCGGAGTGGAATAATTTAGGTAAGTGGACTGGGCTCACGGATATTCATTTATCTAAGGAAGGTTTTGTTAAATCAAAAGAAATGGGGGAGTTAATAAAAGATTTTCATTTTGATTATGGTTTTGATTCTGTTTTGGTTCGTTCTCAAGAAACTTTGGAGTCTATTTTAA
>VAPL010387195.1_pt1 | contig 13015 bp, 25 predicted proteins | sample 3395061 | NCBI WGS metagenome assembly VAPL01 (sample SAMN08290444, study PRJNA428436) | hydrothermal vent metagenome | isolation source: Deep-sea hydrothermal vent chimney 2 | place: Pacific Ocean: Juan De Fuca Ridge | depth 2182 m m
GAACAGTAAAAAATGTAGCCAAAAAAAAGCCGGATTAAAATCCGGCTTTTTTAGTTACCTTGTCTAGCAAGATTAAACTCTATGATTCCACAGTTTCAGGCACAGCTTCTTCTTCAAGTTCACCTTGAGGACGATCTACAAGCTCAACATAGGCCATAGGGGCTTTGTCACCGGGACGAAAACCACATTTTAAAATACGAAGATAACCACCAGGACGTTCTTTATAACGAGGGCCTAAAATATTAAATAATTTTGTGACCATGCTACGATCACGTAGACGATCAAAAACCAAACGTCGTTTCGAAACGCTGTCTTCTTTCGCTATTGTGATTAATGGTTCAGCAACTCTTCGTAATTCTTTCGCTTTAGGAAGTGTTGTTTTAATTATTTCATGGTCAAATAATGATGTAGTCATATTACGAAACATCGCTTTACGATGACTACTATTTCTATTTAATTGACGACCACTTTGACGGTGACGCATGATTAATACCTTCTTGTATTCTTAGATCTAATGTTTAAATTAAATTAAAACGTTTTCAAGATTATCTTTAACTAAATAAAGAAACCGATTCTTTCTCTTCCTTCTCTTCTTTTAAACTTGGCGGTGGCCAGTTTTCAAGACGCATACCTAGTGATAATGCACGAGAAGCTAAAACATCTTTAATTTCTGTTAATGATTTCTTTCCTAAGTTAGGTGTTTTTAATAACTCAACTTCGGTGCGTTGAATTAAATCACCAATATAGTAAATTTGCTCTGCTTTCAAACAGTTTGCTGAACGAACAGTTAACTCTAAATCATCTACTGAACGTAATAATATAGGGTCAATTGCAGGTTCTTCTTCAGCAGGTTCAATTTCTGGCTTACCAGATAAATCAACGAAAGCTGACAGTTGATCTTGTAAAATTGTTGCTGCACTGCGAATTGCTTCTTCTGGATCAATTGTGCCATTCGTTTCTAATTCAATGACTAATTTATCCAAATCTGTTCGCTTTTCAACACGGGCACGTTCTACAACATACGCAATTCGATGAATAGGACTAAAGCTAGCATCAATTAATAATCGCCCTATTGGTCGATCTTCATCTTCGGCTAACTCACGTGTATTTGCTGGCTCATATCCGCGACCAGAAGTCACTTTAAGTGTCATATTAATAGTGCCAGATTTTGTTACATTAGCTATAACGTGTTCTGGATTAATGCATTCGACATCATGATCGAGAGTAATGTCTCCAGCAGTAATAACACAAGGCCCTTCTTTACGAAGCGAGAGCGTTGCCTCATCACGTTCATGCATTAATAATGCAACGCCTTTTAGGTTTAGCAAGATGTCGACTACGTCTTCTTGTACACCATCAATCGTGGTATATTCATGTAATACACCTTCAATTTCAACTTCTGAAATGGCTGTGCCTTTCATTGAAGACAATAAAATCCGTCTTAGAGCATTACCCAGTGTATGCCCAAAACCACGTTCAAGTGGCTCTAATACTACTTTAGCGTGTGTATCGCTTATTTGTTTAACATCAACAATTCGTGGTGTAAGAAAATCGGTAACAGAACCCTGCATGGATTAACCTCAAGTAGATTTTACAATATTGCCAAATTCTGTATGTAAAAATTTACATACAGACATTTAATTACTTTACTTACGTTACTTGGAATAAAGTTCGATAACCAAGTGTTCTTTAATATCTGATGGTAACTCAGAACGTTCAGGCTTACTTTTGTACGTTCCTTCCATTTTATTAAAGTTCACATCCAACCACTCTGAAATTCCACGCTGCTGAGCAATTTCAGCTGCGGCTTTTGTTCGAAGTTGGTTTTTAGATTTATCAGTTAAAGAAATGGTATCGCCAGGTCGAACAGTAGCTGATGGCACATTTAACTTAGAACCATTCAATTGAACAGCATTGTGCTTAACTAACTGACGGGCCTCTGAACGCGAAGAACCAAAACCCATTCGATAAACAACATTATCTAAACGAGACTCCAGAAGTTGTAACAAGTTTTCACCTGTTGAACCCTTTAAACGATCAGCTTCTTTATAGTAATTTCTAAACTGACCTTCAAGTACACCATAGATACGACGTAACTTTTGTTTTTCACGTAACTGAACAGCATAATCGGAATTACGAGTTCGACGTTGACCATGTTGGCCTGGTGGAAAAGGACGATTCTCAATGGCACATTTACCACTGAAGCATTTTTCACCCTTCAAAAATAATTTTTCACCTTCACGGCGACATTGACGACATTTAGATCCAATATATCGAGCCACGGACTAATTCTCCTATTTAAACGCGACGTTTCTTCGGTGGACGACAACCATTATGTGGTATTGGCGTCACGTCAGAAATATTTGTAATTTTAAAACCAAGTCCATTTAATGCACGAACTGCAGATTCACGGCCAGGTCCTGGCCCCTTCACACACACTTCTAAATTTTTCATGCCAAACTCTTGGGCAACTTTACCTGCTCTCTCAGCAGCAACCTGAGCAGCAAATGGCGTACTTTTTCGTGAGCCCCGGAAGCCTGAACCACCAGCAGTAGCCCAACATAATGCGTTACCTTGACGATCACTAATAGTAACAATAGTATTATTGAAAGATGCATGCACGTGTGCAATGCCATCCACAATATTCTTTTTCTCTTTTTTACGAGACCGGGTTGCTGTTTTCGTTGCCATTTATCTACTATATCCTGTGTTCAATTCTATTATATGGTCTATCGTTTAATTGGTTTTCTTGGACCTTTACGAGTACGAGCATTAGTTTTTGTTCGTTGGCCGCGTAGTGGTAGTCCTCGACGATGACGAATACCACGATAACTACCAAGATCCATTAAACGTTTAATATTCATTGAAACTTCACGTCTCAAATCACCTTCAACAGTGAACTTAGCAACTTCGGCGCGTAATAATTCTAAATCAGGTTCAGCAAGATCCTTAATTTTTGCATCTGGCTTGATTCCACTTGACGCACATATTTTTCTAGCTCGAGTGCTACCAATACCATAAATCGCTGTCAAAGCAATTACAGTGTGTTTTTGTACTGGGATATTAATTCCTGCTATACGGGCCATTACGCCAAACTCCAAATTAAATATTAATCACGCCACATACGCACGAAAGCGCGCTATGGTACTTTTAAATAACTTATATATCAAGTCATTATGAACTATTTTATCCAAAAATGACCTAAACCCTTGATTTTAACCTTGTCGCTGTTTGTGACGAGGCTCAATACATATTATTCGAACTACGCCTTTGCGTTTAACAACTTTGCAATTTCGGCATAACTTCTTTACAGATGCTCGGACTTTCATTTTCTACTCCAGCAGTTGTCTATAAACAACTGAATTTAACTTAAAATATTCTATCGTAACATTCCAGTATTACCCTGACCTTTCAGGTTGGCTTTCTTCATTAGGCCTTCATACTGATGAGACATTAAGTGCGCTTGCACTTGAGCCATGAAATCCATGACAACGACTACGATAATTAATAATGATGTTCCACCAAAATAGAACGGTAAATTATTCCAATGTAATCGCATAATTTCAGGTAGTAAACTGACCGCTGTAATGTAGAAAGCACCAATTAACGTCAGTCGACCCAAAATACTATCAATATATTTAGCCGTTTGATCACCGGGTCGAATACCGGGAACAAAAGCACCAGAGCGCTTTAAATTGTCGGCCGTTTCTTTTGGATTAAACATTAAAGCGGTATAAAAGAAACAGAAAAATATAATCGCAACGGCGTATAACAAAACATACAAAGGTTGTCCAGGTGATATATACGTAGCAAAATCCGATAGAATACTGAGACCACCGTCTTCGCTACTATTACCAACCCAACCGACTAACGTTGCCGGAAACAATATAATACTCGAAGCAAAAATTGGTGGAATAACACCGGCCATATTCACTTTTAACGGCAAATGGCTACTTTGCGCGGCATACATCTTACGACCTTGCTGGCGCTTGGCATAATTTACGGTTATTCGCCGTTGCCCTCGTTCCATAAACACCACAAACATGATGACTGAAACAATAATCAACATAATAGCAACAATATCACCAGCACTAAACTCACCTTTACCACCAAGTGATAAAGTTTGCATCACCGCAGGTGGCAGGCCAGCAACAATACCGGCAAAAATAATCATGGAGATGCCATTACCAATACCACGCTCGGTAATTTGTTCACCAAGCCACATTAAGAACATTGTTCCAGTTGTTAATGTAACAACTGTTGTAAAATAAAACGTGTACATGTTTTCGTACATAACAAGATTCGGTGTACGTGCTAATGCAACAGCAACACCAAGCCCCTGGAATATAGCTAATCCAAGCGTACCATAACGTGTATATTGGGTAATTTTTCGTTTACCCGCAGCACCTTCCTTACTCAACTGCTCTAACTTAGGATGTACCTTTGTTAACAATTGAACAATAATGGATGCTGAAATATAAGGCATTATTCCTAATGCAAATACGGATAACCGTGCTAATGCACCACCACCAAACATATTAAACAAACCCAGAATACCATCTTTGTTTTGCTCAAATAAGCTAGCCATTTCGGCAGGGTTTATTCCCGGTACAGTTATATATGAACCGATGCGAAACACCAGTAACGCACCAATTAAAAATAATAACCTTTGGCGAAGTTCAGTGAAACGTCCTTTATTTGCACCTGGAGCAGCCATTATTCTTCGATTTTCCCGCCAGCTGCTTCAATTGCCGAACGCGCACCTTTACTAACACGAATACCTTGTAAAGAAACTTTCTTATCCAATGTTCCAGATAACATCACTTTAACGTATTTGATATTTTTATTAATAATATTTGCTTGTTTTAATGTAGAAATATCAATCACATCAGCGTCTACTTTTGCAAGTTCAGACAACCGAACTTCAGCTGTAACGAAACCGACGCGTGAACTAAAACCAACTTTAGGTAAACGTCTTTGAAGTGGCATTTGCCCCCCCTCAAAACCGACTTTACTAAAACCGCCTGAACGGGACTTTTGACCTTTATGGCCTCGACCACAAGTCTTGCCTGTTCCTGAACCAATACCTCGACCAACACGTTTAGCGTTTGATTTCGATCCTGCTGCAGGTTTAAGAGTATTTAATCGCATATTAACCTTCCTCAATCCTTACCAAGTAAGAGACTTTATTTGCCATTCCTCGGGTACATGCAGTGTCTTCAACTTCAACAGTCTGATGTATACGACGTAAGCCTAAACCATTAACACAAGCTTTATGCCCAGGTCGTCGACCGTGCATGCTTTTTGTCAAAGTCACTTTCATTGTTTTATTTGCAGCCATTTCAATACCACTTAAACTTATTATTTAGAAATTTCTTCAACGGATAAGCCGCGTTTAGCAGCTACATCTTTTGGAGAAGACATTTGAGATAATCCACGAATAGTTGCATTAACAACATTAATAGGATTATTACTTCCGATACATTTTGCTAGTACATTATGTACACCAACCACATCAAACACGGCACGCATTGGGCCACCAGCGATAACACCAGTACCATCAGATGCAGGCTTCATAAACACTTTAGCTGCACCATGAGACGATGTTATTGGATATTGTAGTGTGCCTTCAGTTAAAGCAACTTTACGCATATTTTTACGTGCATTTTCCATTGCCTTTTGGATAGCAATAGGCACTTCACGTGCTTTACCTTGACCAAATCCAACTTTTCCATTGCCATCACCAACCACGGTTAATGCTGAAAAACCAAAGATACGACCACCTTTAACAACTTTTGCAACACGTCGTACTGCTACTAAGCGTTCTTGTAAGCCATCACTAGGACCTTTTTTCTCAAATGCTGCTGCCATAATAAACCTTTAAAATTGTAATCCTGCTTCACGTGCAGCATCTGCTAATGCTTTAACACGACCATGATATTTAAACCCTGAACGATCAAACGCTACAGATTCAATACCTGCTGACTTTGCTTTTTCTGCAATAGTCTTACCCACTAAAGCTGCTGCATCTTTATTACCAGTTGCTTTAACAGAACCTTTAATATCTTTTTCTAACGTTGAAGCACTAACAACGACTTCAGCACCATTAGGAGCAATTAACTGAGCATAGATATGTCGTGGTGTACGAAACACCGATAAACGATGAATACCTATTTCTTTAATTTTTGCTCGTGCTCGTCGTGCCCGACGAATTCTTGAATCTTTTTTGTTCATCTTTATGCCTTATTTAATCCTGCTTCATTTCTGCCTAGTTATTTTTTCTTGGCTTCTTTACGAACAATATGTTCATCAGAATACTTAACACCCTTACCTTTATAAGGCTCTGGTGGACGATAAGCTCGAATGTCTGCAGCAACTTGTCCAACCGCTTGCTTATCCATACCTTTAACTACAACTTCAGTTTGACTCGGTGTTTCAATGGTTATTCCCTCAGGAATCGCATATTCGACTGGATGAGAAAAACCTAAGGTTAAATTTAAAACTTTCCCCTGAGCTTGTGCACGATAACCAACACCAACTAACTCAAGTTTGCGTTCATATCCTTTGCTAACACCTTCAATCATATTATTAATTAAAGAGCGAGCAGTACCTGATTGGGCATTGGCAGAACGGCCATTATGCCCAGGCGTAAAAGTCACCACATTATCTGTTTGAGAAAGTTTAACAACCTCATGAACAGTATGCTCCATCGTGCCTTTTGAACCTTTAACACTAACCACTTGACCATTGATGGATACATCAACTCCGGTTGGTACGTTTATTGGTGTAAGTCTAGCCATTCTCTGTTAATCCTATTACCTAATTATTTAATCGTTTATTTTATCTGCAATCACTATTCAACAAAACAAAGTATCTCGCCGCCAAACCCTTCTTTACGAGCAGCACGATCAGTCATTAATCCTTTCGATGTCGATACAATGGCAATACCTAAGCCACCCATCGCATTTGGAATCTCGTCTTTACCTTTGTAAATACGAAGCCCCGGTCGACTAACGCGTTTAATCTTATCGATTACAGGAGCACCTTGATAATATTTAAGTTCAACAATCAAATCTTTCTTATTGTTTTCCTTATCTTCTACTTTGTGCCCTAAAATATAACCCTCAGCTTCTAAAACATTTGCTATAGCAACTTTTTTAGTTGACGAAGGCATTGATACAGTAACCTTATTCGCAGCTAAACCATTGCGAATTCTTGTTAACATATCTGAAATTGGATCGGTCATCATAATATAAAATCTCCTAAACTCTACCAACTGGCCTTACGTAGACCAGGTACATCACCACGCATGGTAGCTTCACGTAACTTGTTTCGACATAAGCCGAATTTACGGTAAACAGCATGTGGACGTCCCGTGATACGACAACGACGTTGTACACGTGACGGACTGGCATTACGTGGTAATTTTTGCAATTTTTGCTGTGCAACTAAGCGTTCTTCATAGCTAATCTCCATATTATGGATAATTGCTTTTAGCGCTGTACGTTTTTCTGCAAACTGCTTAACCAATTTAATGCGTTTCTTTTCACGCTCGATCATGGATTGTTTGGCCATGTTATTTACCTTTGTTAATTTTTTTAATTGGAAAGTTAAACGCTGTTAACAGAGCTCGACCTTCATCATCAGTTTTTGCAGTTGTTGTGATCGTAATATCCATACCACGAATAGTATCAATTTTATCGTAATCGATCTCAGGAAATACAATCTGCTCTTTAATTCCCATGCTGTAATTACCACGACCATCAAATGATTTGCCATTTAGACCACGAAAATCACGAATACGTGGAATAGCAATAGTAATTAATCTTTCTAAAAATTCAAACATACGTTCACGGCGCAAAGTCACTTTACAACCAATCGGCCATCCATCACGAATTTTAAATCCAGCGATAGATTTACGCGCATTTCGCACAATGGCTTTTTGTCCTGCAATTTTTTCCATATCAGCAACAGCAAAAGTCATTACTTTTTTGTCGCTAACAGCAGCACCAACACCCATATTAAGTGTAATTTTAGTAATTCGAGGCACTTCCATAATACTTTTGTATTTGAATTTGTCTTGAAGCTCTTTAACGACTGTGTCGCGATAATAATTTTGCAATGTTGACATTACTTAACCTACGGTCTGTCTATTATTTCAATTTGTTTAATGATATTAAGCGTCTACTACTTCGTCATTAGACTTAAAGTAACGAACTTTTTTACCATCCTCTAAAACCTTAATTCCAACACGATCAGCTTTACCCGTTGTAGGGTTCGCTAATGCGATATTCGAAATATGGATAGGCATTTCCTTTTCAATAATCCCACCAGGTGTTCCATCATTAGGATTACCTTTTTGGTGTTTTTTAGCGATATTGATATTTTCAACCAAAGCACGTTTAGTTTCACGGTTAACACTAATAACAGATCCGGTTTTACCCTTATCTTTACCAGTTATAACAATAACATCATCACCTTTTTTAATCTTTTGCATGACTATTTACCTGTCCTATAACACTTCGGGTGCTAATGAAATAATTTTCATGAACTTTTCATTACGTAACTCACGAGTTACAGGCCCAAAAATACGAGTACCAATTGGTTGAAGTTGAGCATTTAATAAAACAGCTGAATTACTGTCAAATCGTATAATCGAACCATCTGGACGACGCACGCCTTTTTTAGTTCTAACAACAACAGCATTATAAACGTCACCTTTTTTCACTTTCCCGCGAGGAATAGCTTCTTTAATACTGACTTTTATGATGTCACCAATGCCGGCATAACGGCGTTTTGAACCACCCAATACCTTAATACACTGAACTCGTCGTGCACCACTGTTATCTGCAACAGTTAGGTTTGATTGCATCTGAATCATGTTTTATTCCAACCTTAATAAATTTACTTCAACGATTTATCTAAAACTTAAACAATCGTTGCACGTTCATTAATCTTAACTAAACGCCATGTTTTAGACTTTGATAATGGACGACAAGCACTGATTGTTACAAGATCACCTTGCTGACATTCATTTGCTTCATCATGCGCCATTAACTTAGTTGAACGCTTAATAATTTTACCATAACGAGGATGTTTGACTCGACGTTCGATTAAAACAGTAATCGACTTATCCATCTTGTTACTGACAACGCGTCCAGTTTGAATGCGCGCCTCTGTTGTATCTGTTGTTTTTGCTTCGGCCATTATGTATTACTCACTTTTTGCTGAAGGACAGTTTTAACTCTGGCAATATTTTTACGCACATTTTTAAACTGATGTGGTTTTGATAATTGCTCTGTACCTTGCTGCATACGTAAATTAAATTGTTCACGCAACAAATCAACTAACTCTTTATTGAGCTCATCAACTGATTTTTCTCGTAATTCGCTTGCTTTCATTACAATACCGTCCGCGTCACAAATGATGTTAAAATTGGTAGTTTCGCTGCTGCTAATTTAAATGCTTCACGTGCTATTTCTTCACTAACACCTTCCATTTCATACAACATACGACCCGGTTGAACTTGAGCTACCCAATATTCAACATTACCCTTACCTTTACCTTGTCGAACTTCTAAAGGTTTTTTAGAAATCGGCTTATCTGGAAATAAACGAATCCAAATCTTCCCGCCACGCTTAATGTGACGTGTCATGGCACGACGTGCAGCTTCGATTTGACGAGCTGTTACGCGACCACGAGTTGTTGCTTTTAAACCGTATTCCCCAAAACTCACTTTACTACCACGAAATGCTAAACCGCGATTACGGCCTTTCATTTGTTTTCTGAATTTTGTACGCTTTGGCTGCATCATAATTATTTACTCCACTTATAACCTAGTCTGTTATTTAGCCGCAGCTTTTTTATTAGCAGGTTTTGATTTGTTAGATTTACCGGATGTTTCTTCGGCAACTTCATTCATTCCAACAACTTCACCTTTAAATATCCAAACTTTTACACCAATAATTCCGTAAGTCGTTAGCGCTTCTGCAACACCATAATCGATATCTGCTCGTAAAGTGTGCAACGGTACACGACCTTCGCGATACCATTCTGATCGCGCAATTTCAGCACCATTTAATCGACCACCAACGTTAACTTTAACGCCTAATGCACCCAGCCGCATTGAATTGGTAACTGCTCGCTTCATTGCTCGACGAAACATAATTCGACGTTCAAGCTGCTGTGCAATACCTTCTGCCACTAACTGCGCATCCATCTCTGGCTTGCGTACTTCTTCAACATTAATGTGTATATTTGATACACCTTGCATCATAGAAGAAACTTCACGTCGAAGTTTTTCAATATCTTCGCCTTTCTTACCAATAACGATACCCGGACGCGCCGTATGAATCGTAATACTGGCATTACCAGCAGTGCGCTCAATCTGAATGCGACTAACCGATGCCTGATATAACTTTTTCTTTAAGTAAGCGCGAACTGTTAGATCTTCATTAAGATAATTTGCATAATCGCGTGACTCTGCAAACCACTTGGAAGTCCAGTCTTTAACAATTCCTAATCGAATACCAATTGGATGTACTTTTTGACCCATAACGTGCTCGCTCTACTTATCCGCAACAATAACCGAAATATGGCTAGTTGGTTTTAATATGTGATTAACTCTACCTTTCGCACGCGCTCTCCAACGACGAAGTGTAGGACCTTGATCAACGAAAATTTTAGATACGCGTAATTCGTCGATATCTGCACCTTCATTGTGCTCAGCATTAGCAATCGCAGATTCTAACACTTTTTTAATAATAACAGCTGCTTTTTTAGGGCTAAATGCCAAAAGCTGTAATGCGTTTTCCACCGATTTACCACGAATTTGATCGGCAACTAGACGACACTTTTGTGGTGAAATACGCGTGTAACTTAATTTCGCTAAGACTTCCATTATAAATCCTCTTATCGTGCCTTTTTATCAGCAGTATGACCACGATAGGTACGAGTTGCTGCAAATTCACCTAATTTATGACCAATCATGTTTTCAGTAATCATTACTGGAACGTGTTGACGACCATTGTGAACCGCAATCGTAAATCCGATCATATCTGGAATAACCATTGAACGACGAGACCAGGTTTTAATTGGTTTCTTGTTTTGTGTGGCCTGTGCTTTTTCGAGCTGCTTTAACAAGCTTTGATCGATAAATGGACCTTTTTTAATAGAACGTGGCACGTTACTAATTCCTCAACTGTTATTTCTTATTACGATGGCGTACGATCATTTTATCAGTACGTTTATTCTTACGAGTTTTATAACCCTTAGTTGGAACGCCCCACGGTGTAACTGGGTGACGACCACCTGATGTTCTACCTTCACCACCACCATGTGGATGGTCAACCGGGTTCATTGCAACACCACGAACAGTAGGTCGCACACCGCGCCATCGTGTGGCACCGGCTTTACCCAATTTACGAAGGTTATGTTCTTGATTACTGACAGCACCAATTGTGCCTCGGCAATCAGATAACACTTTTCTCATTTCACCAGAACGTAAACGCAAAGTCGCATAACGACCTTCTCGCGCGACTAATTGTGCTGATGTACCGGCACTGCGTGCTATTTGAGCACCTTTGCCCGGTTTTAATTCAATACAGTGAATAACCGTACCAATTGGAATATTTCGGATTGGTAGACTATTTCCAGGTTTAATTGGAGCATGAGCACCCGACTCAATCGGATCGCCAGCCTTCACTTTTTGAGGCGCGATTATATACCGACGCTCGCCATCTTTATATAGTAATAAAGCAATATTTGCACTTCGATTTGGATCATATTCAAGATGTTCAATAGTTGCCGGAATACCATCTTTAGTTCGTTTAAAATCGATAACACGATAATGCTGCTTATGACCACCACCACGATGCCGGGTAGTAATACGACCCATATTATTACGGCCGCCACTTTTGCTTTTAGCTTCCAATAAAGGAGCATGTGGTTTACCTTTATGTAAATCAGGTGTTTTAACCTGAACTACATGACGACGACCGGCTGATGTTGGTTTTGCCTTGACTAATGCCATGACGCTATTCCTTATTAATACTTGTTTTAATGAATACTGATTTATAATCTGTACTGTTTATGTGGTGCTAATAACGCTATTCACCACCGGCAAATGTAATATCTTGGCCAGCTTTAACTCGAACATAAGCTTTTTTCCAGTCTTTACGTTTACCTAATTTGCCTTGAGATCGTTTCGTTTTACCAATGACGTTACTTGTTTGAACAGATTCAACATCAACTTCAAACATTAACTTAACGGCAGCTTTAATTTCAGGCTTGGTTGCATCGGTAGTTACTTTGAATACAACCTGATTCGCTTGATCAGCAGCATTAGCACTCTTTTCAGAAACTAGAGGTCCTAATAATACTTTCATTAATCTTTCTTGTTTCATGAAAGTGACTCCTCAATCTTTTTAATTGCACCAACGGTCATTAACACTTTTTCATTCCGAATTAATGTAACCGGGTCAATATAACCCGCTTCACACAACCCCACATGAGGTAAGTTACGAGCGGATTTAAATAATTTATCATCAACATCTTCAGTCACAATTAAAACATTTTTTAATAAATTTAATTTCGTTAATTTATCAACTAGAACCTTAGTTTTAATTTCGTCCACTGAAAAAGAATCAATCACAATCAAACGTTCTTGACGAACTAATTCTGACAAAATAGAACGCAACGCAACGCGATACATTTTTTTATTTATCTTTTGTGAATGGTCTTGAGGACGCGCTGCAAAAGTAGTACCACCAGTACGCCACAATGGGCTACGGATTGTACCTGCACGTGCTCGACCCGTTCCTTTTTGACGGAAAGGTTTTGCACCACCGCCTCGAACGTCAGAGCGCGTTTTTTGTGCTCGTGTACCTGAACGTGCACCAGCCAAATAAGCAGTGACTGCCTGATGAACTAATGCTTCATTGAATTCGCGAGCAAAATTATCATCGGAAACAGAAACTGTCTTCGTTGATGCTTTACCTGTCGCTGTGGTTAATGC
>VAPL010717360.1_pt1 | contig 13014 bp, 8 predicted proteins | sample 3395061 | NCBI WGS metagenome assembly VAPL01 (sample SAMN08290444, study PRJNA428436) | hydrothermal vent metagenome | isolation source: Deep-sea hydrothermal vent chimney 2 | place: Pacific Ocean: Juan De Fuca Ridge | depth 2182 m m
AATGCTAACCATGAACCATCTTTTTTAGCCACTTCAATTTTGATTAGTCCACTTTGATGTATTAAATTAGTTTTAATTAACTGTTGGATGTAAGTTTTATTTAATTTACTCCAAGCGCTTTTTGGATTTCGAGGGCAAAAATATTGACGTCTACGTTCGTGGTCTAGTTTTTTTACAGTAGAGTCAATCCATCCAAAACAAAGAGCAACTTGTACGGCTTCTTCCCAACGCATACTAGGTGCATTACTTTCTACTTTGTAAAGAATAAGATAGATACCGTTTGAAACGTTATGATTTATCTCTAACCAAGAACGCCATTCGATATGTGTTTTGAAATAAAATTCTGGTTTTTCTAACATTAAACCTAAGGTTAAATATAAATTAATGTAAAGGTATTGATTTTGATAGTATATTTATGTTTTATTAAAACCATATCATTATGAGAATTTTTACATTACTTTTTATGTTTCTTATTTTTATTTCAACCACTGTAGAAGGGCAAGATGTTAATACGACAGATTTGCCTTATTATCAAATCCCTGATGCTCCTGAAAAGTTCACTGCAGGTGCAGTAGCAGCCAGAGTCATAGATGGACTTGGATTTCGCTATTATTGGGCAACCGAAGGGTTAAGGAATGAGGATTTGAACTATAAACCGAATGATTCGGCCAGAACTACTTTAGAAACGATTAATCATATTTACGGATTGTCTAAAGTAATTGTGAATGCTACAACTAAAACCGTAAATAATTTTACTATTGAGCAGCCTGTTCTAATTTACAAGGAGAAACGGAAAAAAACATTAGAAAATATAAAACTAGCAAGTGACATACTAAAAACGAGTAGTGCTGAAGAAATTGAAGAATTCATAATAATTTTTAAAAATAAAGATGGGATAAGTGAGTATCCTTTTTGGAATAACTTAAATGGCCCTATTGGAGATGCTCTTTGGCATACTGGTCAAGTAGTTCTGCTTAGGCGTGCATCTGGAAACCCGTTCAATTCAAAAGTTAGTTTGTTAAGTGGTAAGTTGAGAAATTGATTGACTTTTAGATTGTTTCCAACATATTATAAACTAAAAACGCATGATGAAATATTGCTGTTTAACTGCCTACATTTTTATTTTTTTGAGTTCGTGTAATAGAAATATTGGAGAAAATAGTGTAAAATATTCTACCAACTCTGATTCTACCCTAATCTATTATAAAAAAGGTTGGGAACAAATACTAGATTTTGGTGATTATACTGCTGCTGAAAAATCATATAGAAAAGCATTAACATTTGATTCCAATTTTTTGATTGGAAAGAGTGTGTTAGCTAGGCTTACATTGAATTTAGAAGAACGTTTGGCACTTTATAAATTATTAGAAAATAAGAAACATGAAATTAAAGGTGATGAACGATTAGTATTGGATGTTTATATTGCTTTAACAAAATATACGAATCTAAGAGACCAAAAAGATTACCAAGCCAAAGAAGCATTACAAGAAGCCCTCAAGTTGAGTGAAAAGAACTTTGGTTATGTAGTTCATAAATATCCACAAGAGATTTATTTAAAATCGGAATATATTGAAGTACTCCATGCTTTGTATGGGGCTGAAACAGCCTTAGATTCTCTCAATTTCTTAACCTCAGATGCTCAAAAATCAAATCCGTTTATCTTGGGATACAAAGCAGTTTTGACAGCTGAAACTAAAAATTATAAGGAGGCATTAACCTATGCGAATACATTGGCAGAAATATTAAAGGATAAAAATGTGGCAAGACCTGATGCTATTTTAGCTGATATTTATTTTAAAATGGAAGATTATAAAATAGCAAAAATACATGCAGATAAGGCAATAAAAATTGACCCTAGAAATTTAGATGCAAGTCGTTTAAAAGCAAAAATTGATTCGTTTATTAAATAACCTGAGTTCGACACAACCTGGCGCTCACAGTTAATAGCGTTTTTCTTAGATGAGGCATGGTTTTGAAGGACTACCATTAGTTTGAAAAGCCATAACAAAATATAAGGAAAACGCTTTTAATTCTTAGAAAAGTAAAATAAACAGCAATCTTTAAACAAAAAAACATTGAATTAACCAGTTAAGTCTTCTATTTTTTCACTCAAATCTCACTATTTATTTGACTTCTGTGGAGGTCAGTTTGTGTCGAACTCAGGTTAAATAGCTTTTTCATAAGCTTCTTTCAGCCAATTAATCAATTCAGAATCAATATCATTTACTGAAGTCAATTGTACTCTATGCGTACACATAGTTCCAAATGGACATGAATTTTCAAGCCGTGCGGTCATAGGCTTGTCTTTTAATTTTAACCCAAGGTCAATGCGTGTTTTTGTGGCTGGTTTAATCAATGCAAATTGTCGTTTTCGAATCATACTAACACTTGTTTTTTTTGGAGTGTTTGTAATGTCATTACCAAATTTTGAAATTTCAACAACTAACATTTCATAAATAGGTTTTAAAGTTTCTTTTCCTTTGTATTGATTAGCTAGTAAGTCGTCTGGATTATCTGGGTTATCTTTAGACAATGTGACAATAGTATTTGCAAAGCCATGAGTCACACCATGTTCCGTTTTTAAGAATTTAACAGCTTCTCCGTGTTTGGCAAAATTTTTAGTTTTTAGAATTTTTGCCCATTCTTCTAAAGATTTACCTGTTTTTTCAGGCATGTTACTAATCATTGTTTGAAGTGCTTTGTCCATGATATAAATTAAATATAAATAATAGTTTATTTTGCTAAAATTTCTGCTGCTTCCCATACATACTCTTTAGAAAACTCACCAAAATAGCAGATGTATTTACCTTCTTTTGATATAACAACAAAACTATCACAAGGATAGTGGTACTCAAAGAATAATTCTTCTACAGCATTCTCGGGATCTTTATGCCATTCTAATATTCCACTATATTTTTCTAATCCGTTTTTATCTTTATAAAGATAAATGGGCTTTATTTCAGCAATTTGATTAAGACCTTCTTCTAATTGACTATAGTAGTTTGATATCCATTCTTTATTTGTTGTTCCCGTTGAATTACATTTGTCTTTACCAGGATAATAAATTATAACCAATGGTTTAGAACGATTTAGTTTTCTCTGCAATTCTTTCTCAAGTAAATCATACAAAATTTCTAGATTATAAACCTGCCCTCTTTTTTCTCTTACCGTTAACGTCTTATGGTTAGTTGAATCACTAGAAATTTCTAAATATTTTCCAGCTTTCTTCTTTTTGACATACTCAGACCGGCTTAATGGTTTATTATCAATATCGAAATATTTAATTCTATTTACAGAAGAACAATTAGAAAAAATTAATAGAAAAATAAATAATTTAACGATATTCATTTATACCAATTTTAGTAAGCGATTCTATTAATTATTATTAATGTCCAATAATACAGCCACAGCCTGGTAAAGTAAAGCTTTTAGCATTTTCATGCCAAGGAAAAGCGGTATTGTATTTGTTATTTTCCCAATAAAATTTAGTTCTGGGCTTTTCTCTATTTCCAATTTCATTCATAGTTTCAGTATCATACAATCTACCATTTACCATAGTATATGTTACACTATTGGTGTTTTGGATATTGTCTAAGGGATTCTTTTCTAAGACTATTAAGTCAGCTAATTTCCCCACTTTTAAAGAACCAATATCTGAGCCCATTCCCAAATATTCAGCTCCATTTAAGGTAGCTGCACGCAAGGCTTCTAAATTGGTCATACCACCTTGTTGTAACATCCATAATTCCCAATGTGCACCTAAACCTTGTAATTGTCCATGAGCACCTAAATTTACTTTTACACCAGCATCTGTTAACGCTTTACAAGTTTTCGAAGTTAAAATATGTCCATTTTCATATTCTTCTAAGGGTATCATAGTTCTATGCCTAGAACGTGCATCAATAATTCGTCTAGGTGTGTATTTTAATAGTTTTTCATTCTCCCAAATATTATCTTTTTGATACCAATAATATTCGCCACTCATACCTGCATAATTTACAATTAAGGTTGGCGTATAGCCAGTATTACTATTGCTCCATAATTCTATCACATCTTTATAAACAGGCGCAACGGGAATGTTATGTTCTACACCTGTATGACCATCCATAATCATGGTGATATTATGGTAAAAAGTTGAACCTCCTTCTGGAACAACAAAAATACCTTCTTCACGCGCCGCTTGTAATATTTGCTGACGTTGTTCACGACGCGGTTGATTATAACTTTTTACGGATAAAGCGCCAAAAGCTTTGGTACGCCGTATAGAGGAACGGGCATCTTCTAGATTATTTACAAGAGCCTTAAAATCACCATCAGCACCATATAGAATAAACCCGGTAGAGTAGAGTCTTGGACCAACCATTTCTCCACTCTTAATCATTTCAGCTAGCGTAAAAATCGTTTCTGTATTAGCAGAAGGATCGTGTGATGTTGTTACACCATAGGCTAAATTGGCGTAAAATTGCCAATGCTTTTGAGTGGTTAATCCGGCACGAAACCCGCCAACATGTGCATGGGCATCTACTATTCCGGGCATGATGGTTTTACCAGAAACATCGTATACTTTAGCATCTGATGGAATTTTAATATCACTTGAATTGCCAATAGATTCAATTTTGTTTTGATTGATAATGATAGTTCCGTTTTCAATTATTTTATCTCCTTCCATTGTTATGATTCTTGCTCCTGTAAAAGCAATTGTACCACTAGGTTTATCAGACTTTACTTTTAGGTTTACCTTGATTCCTTTTTCTGTAATTGGCGGAATACTATCAGGAGAATTTTTTAAGAATGTAAAACGTTGGGCAACTTCATTTGTGAAATATTCTTCTCCTAATGTCCAATGAATTTTTTTACTGTCTTTAGACCAATGTAAACTAATACCAGCATCTTTTGAAACTTGAGATATGGGTACTATTTTAGTTTTATTGTCTAAATCAACCATTTTTCCAGTAAGTGGCATGGGTGCAACGTAAACTTTATGTAAATGACTAAAAGCAATCCAATTATTATCAGGGCTTGGTACTAGGCGATTTGCATATTTTGATTTAACAATCGTTTTTTCATCTTTTCCATTTAGGTCAACGCTTTTTAATTCTTTAGTTAATTTACCAAAGTAAGTACCACCAGTTTGATAAAATAGTCTAGTATCATTTTTACTAAACATTGGGTATTGTCCGCTTTTTGTAATCCACTTATTATTACTCCCATCGGTATTCATTATATAAATACCAGTTTTTTTAGAAAAAGTCCTGCCTTGGTCACTATTTCCGCCTTGTTTAGAATAGGTTATTTTTGAGCCACTATGATTAAAAGAAGGCGTACGGTAAATACCTTTTTCAGAAGTTAATTTAGTAGGAGTTCCTCCTTTAACAGAAGTTTTATAAATAGCTCCTAAGTTTTTATCATTCCATGTCACGTAAATTATATTTTTTCCGTCAGGAGAAAAGCTGGGTTCAGACTCTAAATCAGTCTCTTTTGTCAACCTCCTAGGTTTTCCATTAGGTAATTTTTTAATCCAAACATATCCCAACGCGTTAAATGCCATTGTTTTTTCGTCTGGAGAAGTAACGGCATTTCGAATTACTTTTGAGGTAAATTTTTCTGTATAAACGGGTGTGTCAAATTCGATTGCTTTTGCAATCTTTATGGTTGCTTCTGCAGAGAACGGGATATTATTTACGGCAAGTGTGTTGATGTTAATTTTATTAATTTTCCCTCCTGACCAAAATATAATTTCTTTATTATCGGGCATCCAGCTAAAGCTAGGATAGACCCCAAAAATTGCCCATGCTTCTTGTTGATCTTTATTTAAATTATCGTACACAGGCCATTCTTCGCCTGTTTCTAAATCGTGAATAAATAATACCGTTTTAGTGCGCACCCGTCTTACAAAAGCTAATTTCTTACCATCTCTAGATACTTGTGGCCTTGCAGCACCTCCTGGTCCACCAGTAATTGTTTCTGTTTTTCCTGTTTTAAAATTATAGCGCTTAATTACATATATTTGAGCGTTCGGATCTTTATTGTATTGAAAGAATCCTCCTGGATATACATCTTCACTATAATACAAGTAGTTGCCATCAGAGGAAGTGCTGGGCTCATTTATATCTTGTTGGTCATTTTTACGTTTGGTAATTTGCATGCCTGAACCTCCTGTTATATGATACATCCACATCTCACCAGCACCTAATGAACGCTGCGATGTAAAATGTTTACGGGCTATGATGTAGTTTCCATCGGCAGACCAAACACCATTGTTTAGCAATCTAAATTTTTCTTTAGTAATTTGTTTGGGATTAGAGCCATCAATATTCATTACCCAACAATTATCTCCTCCGCCAGCATCGCTAGTAAATAGAATTTTAGTGCCATCAGGACTAAAACGAGGTTGCACCTCAAACGGGATTCCTTCTCTTAATAATTTGGCTTTTCCTCCTGTTATAGGCATTTTGTAGATATCACCTAATAAATCAAAAATGATTTCTTTACCATTTGGACTCACATCTAAATTCATCCAGGTTCCTTCATCTGTACTTAGTTTTAATTCTTTAAAATTCCAATTTCCTTCTGGGTTAGAGACATCCCATTTTTTAGTATCTTTTTTTTGTGCATTTACATTGAGAAGTGTTGCTATTGTGATGATGAATAATAGGTTAAATTTTTTCATGGAGTTTATTTATATTCAATACAGCTAATATACTTATAATTTAAGGCAAAAAAGCCATAACAAATTTTGTTATGGCTTTTTAAACAACAGAAAAAATATTAAAACTATTTAATTTCTTTTATTGCATTATCAATTAATGTTCTTAAATGTTGTCTATGTGCTCTTGTAGAAATATTACCCGTTGGAGTTGCCATGGTTCTAATATTTTTTAAATTATAGAGTGCCATAGATTTGGCAGCATTGGTAAATCTACCTTTTTGTTTTCCAGTTAAAATACCAATCAACATATTAGTATATTCAACTTGTAAATTTTGTCTAAAAGAATTTACACTTGTATATCTATCAACTCTAAAAATAGCATTGTTTAGGTCATTCATGAAAATCGATAATTTGTACTTGTTACCATATAATTCAGAATCTGTAATTCTTTGTAATGTATTAGAATGTAGAATATGACGTAATACATTTTTCTGGTAAGTCAATACTTGTCTATGGATTTTAGGATCTTCAGGGGCTCTGAAAAAGTTGAACCCTCTTCGTTGCATGGCTATGTAATTGTACAAATCATTTGGGGCATCAAATGCATTCGGTGCAAAAACATATTTACTCAATGCATTCATTGCTCTTTTCTGATCTGTCAAACTAACAGGAGTATATGGTTGTGTTTCACCATTTTGACCTGCCATAGCTCGATCAACATAAACACCACCGATAAATCGAGAAATTACATTACCCGCTTGTGCCTTTTGCCCACTTAGAATATAGTAAGCTCGTCTTAATTCTTGGTATGATTTTCCTTTTACGGCGAATTTGGTTTTAATATCTTTCATCAAGTTATTAGATAATTCAAAACGGTCAATTGAATAGCCAATCTGATCATTTGATAAATCACCAATCATGACTCTTGGGTCAATTGCTTTACCAGGAGAACGCATATCATCGGCATCATTACCAAAAGTTAATTCTGGTTTTGTTGACAGGTTTAATAAATCATTCATTTCTTGCTTAGATTTGAAAGGAGTATACCCAAATTGAATTGCCCAGATATCGTATGGCCCAACCGACATATCATAAAATTGCCCTTGCTTGGTTCTATCTTTAGTTAAATTAATACCTGCATAATCCATTACAGAACCAGTTAAGCACTTGCCTTTAATAAAATCAGCATCAGCTAATTGCTCTGGCGAGAAGAGCTGACTTGCCTTCATATTGTGATTTAAACCTAATGTATGACCAACTTCATGCATAATCAAAGAAATCATGGCTTCCTTTTTCATTCTTTTCATTTCAAGATCAGAATTACCTGTGGCAGCCAACACGGCTTGACCAAACATGGTATTTTCATGCATTAAATGACCATTAGAACAATAAAATTGATTTTCTTTTAGAAACTCAGAAGGATTAAACTCTTTTGCAGGTGACGCCAAATCAAATAATTTTTCCGCCATTACTCTATTTGTAAAATGCACATATTCTAACATTATGTCTGCTCCTAAAATTTGACCTGTTCTAGGGTTTACAAAGCTTGGGCCATATCCTCCAAAAGGAGGTCTTGGAGAAGATGTCCATCTCAATACATTGTATCTTATATCTCCAGCGTCCCAATCGGCATCATCTGGTTGTAATTTAACAACCATGGCATTTTTAAAACCTGCTTTTTCAAAAGCTTTATTCCATTCTTCTACACCTTGTTTTATCGTCTCTCTCCATTCAACAGGAGTAGAGTTTTCCATCCACCAAGTAATAGGTTCTACTGGCTCAGAAATTGCAGCGTCAGGATCTTTCTTTATTAAATTCCATCGATGAATTAAATCACGATATGGGGTAGAACTGGTAGAAGTTTGATCATTAACCCCAGTAAAAAAATAACCAACTCTAGGGTCGTCAAAACGTACTTTATAATCATTCTTAGGCATGGCCATTAAGCTATGAAATACTTTAATACTTACATTTCTACCATCAGTTACTGCGGCAGAACCGCCATTTAATACTGAAGGTTTTGAATATACATATTCAATTGCCAAATCGGTATTTTCAGGATAATTATTTATCGAATTTATTTTTGTTTTGCCTTTATTTAAACTCCCTAATGTGAATGACGTTGGTTTTTGCCCTGGAAATCGAGGAGGCTTTATCTGTGAAAAAGTTTCTTTTAAAAATAAATCATCTGCTTTTATTAAATACAAGCCTTTCTCTTTATCCTGAGCCTCTATTTTTAAACTCGCCATATTCCCTTCGCTCATATTTGCATCTTGCGACTTTGAAAGTGCACTTTTAGGATCAAAATAGAATGACGTATTTTGAGTTACAAATTCTATTTTATTAAAGTATTTTTTAATTTTAAATACTTTAGAACCACCATAAGCACCTCTAAAACGTCCGGCTTCTAAAACCCCATTTGCTACTTGATTAAAATGGATGTAATCTTTGCCAATTTGATCTTCTTTAATTAACATTTGTAAAGAACCCGTAATTGTGTCTTGGTAAATCTTAAACAACCCATCAATTTCTTTACTTGATTTAATGAGGTCTTTAATTTTTTTCTCTTTAGATTTTTTTTTGGAAACAGGCATTTCTGTCTTGCCTTTTTTATTTTTCTTTTTTCTCTGCGCTTCTGCTTGTTGCGGAGTTAAAAATGCTACAAGCATAACAGCTAAACTAAGTAGCCTAACTGCTTTTAATGTGTTAATTTTCATAGTAGTAAATTAGGTTTATAAGGAAATAATTGAAAAAAATATTAGTAGAGCACGGCTAAGATAGAAAAAATAGATGTTAATGAATTGGCTAAAAATGTTAAAAGGATGTTAATAGAATACGTAAAAAGCCATTTCCCATAGATAATTATCGAAGGAAATGGCTTTTTAAAAATCCACTAAACGTTGCTTAACATTTTAGAAGCAATAACTATTTTCTTTTGTTACTTTATCAGCAATTATATTTCTTAGCTCTATGATATTTGGCATGTTAACATATTTAATATAACGTTTTAAACCCATTAACATCATACGTTGCTCATCACCTTCGGCAAAAGAAATAATAGAATGCTTACCTGCTGTTTCAATAATATCAATAGCATGGAATAAATTTAATTTTGCCATAGCTATTTGTTCTTTTACTTTGTCCTCACCTTCTTTTTTAGCCATTTTTTCTGCACGTAAAATAGCAGACTCTCCCATATAAATCTGAATTAGAATATTTGAACAGGCTAACATTAATTGTTGGTGTTTGTCAATTTTCTCTCCATATTTTTGTAAAATTGCACCAGCAACCATTAAAAATAATTTTTTAAGATTTTTAATAATTTGTTTTTCTTCAGCAAACAATACAGAGTAATCTGGTTTGTCAAATGAAGGAATACCTGTCAATTCTTTCGCAACTGCAGTAGCAGGACCTAATAAATCTACATGACCTTTCATGGCTTTTTTAATCAACATACCAATACTAAGCATTCTATTGATTTCATTGGTACCTTCATAGATTCTTGCAATACGTGCATCACGCCAAGCAGATTCGATAGGTGTTTCTTCTGAAAAGCCCATTCCACCAAAAATTTGAATTCCTTCATCAGCACATTTTTGTGTGTATTCAGAAACAGCCACTTTCAAAATAGAACATTCAATGGCATATTCTTCAACGCCTTTTAATTCAGCTTCTTGATGTGTATCTTTTCCGTTATTTTGACGGAGTGCAATTCTATCTTCTATATTTTTTGCCGCTCTATAACTTGCAGTTTCTCCTACCCAACAGTTGGTAGCCATTTCAGCAAATTTTTGACGGATAGCTCCAAATTTAGCAATAGGTGTTTTAAACTGTACGCGCTCATTAGCATATTTTACAGATTCAGTAATTATCCTGCGTTGTGCGTCTAAACAAGCGGCAGCTAATTTGATACGACCAACATTTAATGAGTTCATTGCAATTTTAAATCCGTTACCTCTTGTTGAAAGCATATTTTCAACAGGCACTTTCGTTTCGTTATAAAATACTTGACGTGTAGAAGAAGCACGAATACCTAGTTTATGTTCTTCTTCACCCATAGTGATTCCGTTAGGGCTGTTTTTGTCATACTCAACAATAAAACCAGTAATGTTTTTATCGTCTTCAATACGTGCAAATACAATCATTAAATTACAGAAGCCTGCGTTAGAAATCCACATTTTGTTTCCTGTAATAAGATAATGTTTACCATCATTAGACAAAACCGCTTTTGTTTTACCAGAATTTGCATCACTTCCAGCACTTGGTTCGGTTAAGCAGTAAGAACCCATCCATTCACCTGAAGCTAATTTAGGCACATATTTTTTCTTTTGTTCTTCAGTTCCATACAATGTAATTGGCATAGTACCAATACCTGTATGTGCACCAAAGGCAGTGCTAAAAGAACCTGTTGCGCCAGAAATATAGTCACATGTTAACATGGTAGAAACAAAGCCCATTCCCATTCCGCCATATTCTTCGGGTACAGAAACACTTAAAAAACCTAGTTCACCTGCTTTTTTCATTAACGATTCAGTTAAAGCATAATCTTTTTGTTCAAAACGTGCTTTATTTGGCCAAATCTCTCTATCAACAAATTCCATTATTGATTCTTTCATCATTTGTTGCTCTTCTGAAAAATCTTCAGGAGTAAATATATCTTCACAGTCTATTTCTTTTACAAGGAACTGTCCACCTCTTAGTAGTTGTTTGTTTGTTGCTTCCATAATCTTATCCCTAACCCTTTCTACTTCGACTGCGTTCAGCACAGGCTTGAAAGGGAATTTTTATTTGTTATTGTTTAAAGTTGTTAATTTCTAATATATTTACCTCAAATAAGTCTTCCCTTAGGGAAGATTTAGATGGGATTTAATTTAAAAACTCATACACCCCAGCAGCACCTTGACCGGTACCTACACACATGGTTACAATACCATATTTGTTTTTTCTACGACGCATTTCATTGAATAATTGCACTGATAATTTTGCACCTGTACAACCTAATGGATGTCCTAAAGAAATAGCACCACCATTTACATTTACAATATCTTGATTTAGCCCTAATTCCCGAATTACAGCTAAGGATTGAGATGCGAAGGCTTCATTTAATTCAAAAAGATCAATGTCCTTTAGTTTAAGCCCTGCTTGTTCTAGTGCTTTTGGTACCGCTTTTACTGGACCAATACCCATAATTCTTGGTTCTACACCAACTGCAGTATAAGACACCATTCTGGCAATGGGTTCAATATTCAATTCTTTCACCATGTCTTCATCCATAATCAATACGAAAGCTGCACCATCACTCATTTGAGAAGAGTTACCTGCGGTTACACTCCCGCCAGCAGCGAAAACAGGACGTAGTCTAGCCAATGCTTCTTTTGATGTTCCTCTACGTGGTCCTTCATCAGAAGCCACTGTATATGATTTTGTTTGCCTTTTATCATTTTCATCAACAAAGATTTGTTCTATTTCAATAGGAACGATATCATCTTTAAAGGTATTATTGTCTAATGCTTTTAAAGATTTCGTATGAGAATTGAATGAAAATTCATCCTGATCTTCACGGGATATTTTATATTGTTGTGCTACAGCCTCAGCGGTTAAACCCATGCCCCAATAATAATCTTCATTTCCTTGTTTAGCAACTTCATAATTTGGAACTGCTCTATAACCACCCATTGGTATATAACTCATACTTTCTACACCACCTGCAATAATACAGTTGGCCATTCCAGATTGAATTTTAGCTACACCAATACTAATGGTCTCTAGACCAGAAGCACAATACCTGTTTACTGTAACACCTGGTACATCTTCCACTTTTAATCCCATTAAAGAAATTAATCGTCCCACATTTAATCCTTGTTCTGCCTCAGGCATCGCGTTACCAACGATGACATCGTCAATACGTTTTTTATCTAATTGAGGTACTTGTTTTAACAAATGTTCAATTGTCTCTGCAGCTAATTCATCAGGGCGTTTAAACCTGAATACACCTCTTGGTGCTTTTCCTACTGCTGTTCTGAATCCTTGTACTATATATGCTGTTTTCATTCCTATCCCTAACCCTTTCCAAAGGAAAGGGAATTTTTTATTAAAGATTATATTTATATATTTTATTCATTAAATAATTATTTAATTCCGATAATAGTTCCTTCCCTCTGGGAAGGCTAGGATGGGAATTTAATTTCTCAATGGTTTCCCAGTTTTCAACGTATGCTCAATTCTTTCCAATGTTTTACGTTCACCAAATAGAGAAAGAATTGCTTCACGTTCTAAGTCTAATAGATATTGCTCAGAAACATATTGCGGTTCAGAAATATCTCCACCTGCCATAATATATCCTAATTTATTGGCAATTTTCTTAT
>VAPL010257614.1_pt1 | contig 13002 bp, 16 predicted proteins | sample 3395061 | NCBI WGS metagenome assembly VAPL01 (sample SAMN08290444, study PRJNA428436) | hydrothermal vent metagenome | isolation source: Deep-sea hydrothermal vent chimney 2 | place: Pacific Ocean: Juan De Fuca Ridge | depth 2182 m m
CGGAATCAAACCATTCTTTTAACTTATTCGCAATTTCAGATTGCACATGCCCGGCAGTGGTCCAGTCTTTGAGCATGGTTTCAAAGTCGCCGAGCTTAAAGAAGAAATGCTCAGTGTCTTTTTTTATCGGTGTAGCACCGGACACGACCGAGTAGGGCTTCTTTAAATCGGTGGTGTCATAGGTGGCGCCACACACTTCACAGTTGTCGCCATACTGGTCTTCAGCGCCACATTTCGGGCAGGTGCCCTTTATGAAGCGGTCAGGCAAAAACATTTTTGCTTCCGGGTCGTAGGCCTGTGAAATAGTGCGCATGGCTATATGGCCGGCATCGCGTAAGCTGCGGTAGATGCTCTGTGACAGAACTTTATTTTCTTCAGAGTGGGTGCTGTGGTAATTATCAAAGCCAATCAAAAAGTCAGCAAAATCAGCCTGATGATCTTTGCTGACGTCAGCAATTAATTGTTCAGGCGTAATTCCATCCTGACGAGCACGCAGCATAATCGGAGTGCCGTGAGCATCGTCGGCGCATACGTAATGGCACTCATGTCCGCGCATTTTTTGAAAGCGTGCCCAGATATCGGTCTGAATATATTCGACTAAATGACCAAGGTGAATCGGGCCGTTAGCATAGGGCAGTGCGCTGGTGATGAGGATTTTACGTTGTGTGGTCATGAGTGCTCGGTTTTGTTTAATATAATCTACAATTATCAGGCGCGTAAAATAGCATTTTTAGCGTTATTTTTCATATATAATTGCTCGCCTGTTTGATTGAGTGAGTATTTTGATGAGTGCCTCAACGTATCCACCCGCACCATTCACTATATCGGTGCATGACCCTAAGCCCAGCCTGCGTGAGTTGCATCTGCGTTTTACCCCTGAATTTCAGCAAATGCCAGTAGAGCAGCGAATGGCGTCCATGCGGGCCTATATCGAGTCGATGCTGGCGCAGGCTAAAGAGATATCAACAAGAACGACAAATGATGAGGGTGCTCAACGGGGGCTGATGATGGTGATTGAATTAACCGAGCAATTATTGCCGCATATTCAGTCTGATAGTATGCCATTGCATGAAACGTTGATTGTGGAGATGGGTGAAGGTGCGAATGGCTCTTCTCTTGACGAATTACTGGATTTAAGATAATGAGTGTTATTGATAAATTAGTGGGATTAGTTGAAAAGCTTTACACAGAGACTGAAGGTTATGCGGACAATCCGTCGGATGCCCAACTCTGGTATAACCGGGGCTATGCCAACGGCGTCGTGGCTTATTTTAGAAATAACGGTTTCGCAGATAAGTTGCAGCACTTAAACCCTGATATGCAGGATTTATATAAAACCGACCATGTTATGGAGTGGTTTAAAGCTTATCATCATGGTTTGGAAATGGGTGAGCGTGAGTCTGCTGAGGTGTGTGTGGCTGAACAGAAGAACCGTACGTTATAAACAGACTCATACTTCAAGGGTTAAATGATAGCCGCCAAATTTACGCATATTTAAAACGCCGTTATCGAAAATTAAATACTGGCCTTTAATGCCCTTCAGCAGGCCGTTTATTTGTGGGGTTTTGTCAAAGTTAAATGATTTCACTTTTTCAGGGTATTGGGTAACAGGAAAGTTAATATCAATGACAGACTCATTATCTAAATATTTAATTGCATCGCAATCCAGTGTGTCTTTTAGTGAGTCGAGAGCAGCTTTGCTCAACCCATAAAGCTCATCACGGCGGGCGTGCATATCAAGGTTTTCGGCCTGACCTTTTAGCATTTTCTGCCAGCTGGTTTTATCCGCCACATGGTTTTTAAAAATCACTTCAACCAGGCCAGAAGTTAAGCGGTTTTTAACTTTAAAAATAGGCAGCGCTTGAGTTGCTCCCTGATCCATCCAGCGTGTCGGGATTTGTGTGCCACGGGTGATGCCAACTTTTAGTCCCGATGAGTTTGCCAGATAGACATAGTGATCCTGAAAGCAAAATTGTTCACCCCATTTGGGGTCTCGACAAGTGCCAGCAGAAAAATGGCATTTCTCCGGGCTCATAATGCAGATGTCGCACTGAGCAAGTGATTTAAAACAGGGGTAGCAAAACCCCTGGCTAAAACTTTTATTGGTTTTACGGCCACAACCTACGCAGTTAATCTCACTGCTATAGTTGAATTGAATTTCAGAGCCGATGAGTGCATTCATATCGACCAGATCATCACCAATGGGCAGGTGGTATTGAACTGTGTCATTTAGCTGAGTTTGCATTTTCTGTGTATTGCCAGTGTATTTCATAAATGTATGTCGAGGCCTGAAAAATGCTTAAATGTTAACATAGACTGAATTTGAATAGCGCATGATGTAGAATATGCTGCTGTTTAAAAGTGAGATTGGGTTATGCCAGACCAGAAGAACGAGCCGCAGGAAGAGCCGGAAAACGAAAATATCTATCCCATTGCCAACTGGGATGTAGGGCCGATAGAAGAGCATCAGCTGGTGGTATTTCGTCCACATTTTATATCCAGTCCAGGGCAGCCGGCTGAAGAGGCTGAAATCAGTCGTTATTATGCAATGACAATTGAGCAGGCCAAAGAATTACGACTGGCATTGGAAAGCGCTATCATTGTTCTGCAAAGATAATTTACAATGCGTCGCGGCGCTTATTTGAAGAATAATTATGAGTGAAAAAATATTTGAAGGCTGTGTGTTTGATCCGAAACAGGCAGAAAAGATGCTTGGTAAGATAGTGCTGGTTAGCCTGACATGTATGAATGATTTTGGTGACCTTGAGGCTTTTGAACAGTTTGCCGGGCCGATATTACGTATTGATCATAAAGATGGTTTAGTGATTAAGCGGGGTGATACGGATGAAGAGTTTAGTATTCCGCCTGATCTGGATCACTATCTGCCGGCAAAACCCGGAGATTATAAACTGGCTGAGTCGGAGGCTATTGTAACCAACCCGGACTTTCTGGTGGAGTGGGATATTTATCCGCCGGATAATACATAAGGCATACATAAAGAACATTACACAGAAAACTACGCATAGCATTGAAATGCGGATACGGTCTTTAGCGAATGATTGAATTAATAATTTGCCCCAGCGCATGATTAAAGATCGAATGATCCGCAATGATTTTTGATTTTTGATTATTGAGTTCTTCGACAAAATCATTAGCAAATTTCTCAATCACTTTGTCGCCGTGACGATCAACAAAAACCAGCTTGGCCTCATCAAATAAAATTACTGATAGTTTCACCCTGCGCAGAGCTTTGTGTTCACCGTTATAAATTTCAAACCAGACGCCCTGTTTTACTGTGTTTGGCAGGCGCGATATCTGAACATGTGGGGGGTCGCCCTCATCCGGCATATCTTCGGACGATTCGTCAATAATTTCATCGATGCTTCTGTCGGATAATGTATAGTCCGGTTGATCAAGGAAGAACTCAGATGACTCAATTAAACTTGAATGTATTTCTTTTAATGCAGTAATTGATGCATCAATACTACCAGGGCTAAGATTGGTTGTGCCCAACTGTGCTTCAATGTCATTAATTAATATTCCAGAGTCATTATTCAGAAGTACCCATTGTTCAGATGTTTTAATAGGCTGCACACTGTAAACCAGGTGCTTAAGCAGGGTGATGATTTCATTCCACTGACTGCTGTCTTTGCCGTACTTAATAAAACGCTGAAACATAAGCGCCGCCCATTGTTTTAAAATTAACGGCTTCAAATCTTTTTTAATGATCTTTTTATAAGTACAGCGTTGTAATTCATTTAATACGATTTGTCGAGCATGTTCTTTTAAGATTGCTCGCTGGGTGTCTTCTTCCTGCTTACCGGATTTATCTTTTTCGATCGCAATTAAGCGATTGAGTGCGGTGAGTGCAGTATTGAAACTATTTAGATTTTGTTCAAATGTAGTTTGTAGTTGCTCAATAATTAACTTAATCGTTTTATATAATGTATTGTCTTCATTTTCGATACCGATACCCAGATGCGCTACATTATCGAGCATAATACGGGCGGCGTGTTTGCTGTTCTGAAAGAAGTTTGCATCCAGCATCGCTACCTTGATTAATGGAATCTGTAATTCCAGTAATAATGATTTAACGGCAACTGAAACATTCGGATCGCGTAAAAAGGCCCCGAACAGCATTTCAACAAAATCGATGGTTCGCCCATCAATGGCGTTGAGGGTTTTCGACATGCTGGTGTTGCCCATTTTTGCCATACTGTTAAGTAGTGCATGCTTAAAGCTGTCGTTCCTAAAGCTGGTTTCATTGGGTGCAAATTTGGGTTTGTAAGATGTCTGTAATGAGGTGAGTGCTTTTATAACATCGCGGCGGTCATGAAACTGTTTACCCGCATTGCTTTTTATCGTCGACGTGGTGGTTGAACCGCCTTTTTTTTCACCATTGATAAAGCTTTTAATGGCTTTGGACACTTTTTCAGAGTCATGGATATCAACGGTGTTGTTTGGTGTGTCTGGCGTATCAGAATCTGAGCTCATGTGCAGTTTTTCAACTTCCGGTTGACGGTTTATATAATTATAATGAGTCGTATTTCAACGGTGTCTTTGCTAATTGTAGACCCTGAAGGCAAAGTTTACAGCTGAGATAAATCAGCTTTTTTATTTATTGTACATTAAATATGGTTTTAGTAAGGCTCGGATTTGTTAAACTGAGTCGAATACCTTTAATCAGAAGCTAAAAGTATGTTTGTTTTATATAAAATTGAAGCTATATCCGATGATTTGCAGAATCTGCCGGATAATATGGAGCATAAACTGACGTTCAAGCTTGCGTTCACGATTAAAGGTGTGCCGGATACGTTTACCGGTATTGTATTTGAAAACCCGCAGGCTGAGTTGCAATTGCAGCATTTTAATAATCCGAAGGGTAATAAGCGCAAGGTAATTACCCTTAAAAATAAGTTGGCTGCGGGTAGTTTTGATAAAATTAAACAGGCGATATTTGCCAGTAGTCAGGGGCAGAAGGTTGTGTATCCGCAGGAGCTGGCTATCGTACAGCGCAAAATATCCGGAACACCACGCCTTGAAAAATCCAGTTCCGCCCCCAAATAGCCCGCACAGTGAGTTTTCAGTATGAATTTGACTATACCAACAAAGGGTAGGGTTAATTTCGGCCTTAGCTGGTGTAGAATTCGCAACATCATTTTTTAGTGCCTCAGGTCAGTCTGAAGGCGATACAATCAGGTTTTGGAGTAAATGCCATGAGCGTTTCACAGCAGCAAGTTGAAGAAGCAATTGCAAAATATGTAGATCCTTATTTAGAGAAAGATCTAAAAGCCGCCAATACAGTAAAAGGTATTGATATTAATGGTAGTGAAGTGGCGATTAAAATCGTGCTGGGCTTTCCGGCAAAAGGTCATTATGCAAAAATTGTAGAAGAGCTGACAAAGCTGGTAAGCGCACTGGATGGCGTCGATTCCGTTAAAGTTGATGTGAGCCACGATATTGTTGCGCACACGGTGCAATCCAGTCTGAAACCTCTACAGGGCATCAAAAACATTATTGCAGTGGCATCAGGTAAAGGTGGTGTGGGTAAATCAACTACTGCGGTTAACCTGGCACTGGCGCTAAGCAAAGAAGGCGCAAATGTCGGTATTTTAGATGCAGACATCTACGGCCCCAGTATCCCACGTATGTTAGGTATTACCGATAAGCCAGAATCTGCTGATGGTAAAACATTAGCTCCGATGATAGGGCACGGCATGCAGGCGATGTCGATTGGTTTTATGATTGATGATGAAACGCCGATGATTTGGCGTGGCCCGATGGTTACCCAGGCATTAGAGCAGTTATTAGTTGATACTCAGTGGAAAGATTTAGATTACCTGGTGATTGATTTGCCACCGGGAACCGGTGATGTGCAGTTAACGTTAGCGCAAAAAGTACCGGTCAGTGGTGCGGTTATCGTTACCACTCCGCAGGACATTGCCTTGCTGGATGCACGTAAAGGGCTGAAGATGTTCGAGAAAGTTGAAGTGCCAGTGTTGGGCATTATCGAAAACATGAGTGTGCACATTTGTTCAGAATGCGGTCATGCAGAGCCTATCTTCGGTCAGGGCGGCGGTGAGCGTATGTCGGAAGACTACGATGTGGATTTCCTCGGTGCATTGCCGCTGGATATGGCGATTCGCACCAGCGGTGATGAAGGCCAGCCTTCGGTTGCCGTGGATGAGAATGGCACCATTGCCACTATTTATCGTGAAATCGCGCGTCGTACTGCGGCGAAGCTGGCTTCACAAGCAAAAGATTACAGCAGCAAGTTCCCGAATATTGTGATTGAAAATAACTAATCGTTTTAGTTGTTTCGTGGTAATAAAAAAAGCCCTCGAAAGAGGGCTTTTTTTATGTTTTTTTATAGCGATGGAGCATCCCCAGGGAAGACGGGTTTAGACAGGGTAAATATGAATAATGCGATATGCATCTGTACGAATGCCGGCACCTGCAGGATAAGAGGTGGTTTTGCAGATTTATGTTAGAATGCGGCCTCAAATAATTCAGAGATATTGGAAGCGCAAATCAATGAGCATAAAGTCAGATAAGTGGATTCGTCGAATGGCGGAAAATGAAGGCATGATTTCACCTTTTGAGGCGGGTCAGGTACGCTACGATGATAATGACAACCGGCTGATCTCTTATGGCACATCGAGCTATGGCTATGATGTGCGCTGCGCTAATGAGTTTAAAATATTTACCAATATCAACTCGGCAATTGTTGACCCGAAAGATTTTGATGACAACAGTTTTGTTGATGTTCAATCTGACGTTTGTATTATTCCCCCCAACTCATTTGCGCTGGCCCGCACCGTGGAGTATTTTAAAATTCCGCGTAGCGTATTGACGGTTTGCCTGGGTAAATCAACCTATGCACGCTGTGGAATTATCGTTAATGTGACTCCACTGGAACCCGAATGGGAAGGTCATGTAACCCTGGAGTTTTCAAATACGACACCGTTACCGGCAAAAATTTACGCGAATGAAGGTGTTGCTCAAATGCTGTTTTTCGAATCAGATGAGGTTTGTGAAACTTCTTATGGTGACCGAGCGGGCAAATATCAGGGCCAAACCGGCGTTACACTCCCCAAAACTTAGACTAAACTTATATAAACGAATTCATTAAAATTCTGCACCGTTAGAACAGCCGTTTCTAAAACGGCTGTCAGGGAAGAATGGGGAAGCGCTGTATTGCAAAGTCTTGAAAAATTAATTGAACGCAGCGGCAAACTGGGCAGTCTGCCCGCCATTGTCTACAAAGTTTTCGGGGTTATGGATGACCCTAAATCCACTGCTACTAATATCGGCAAGGTTATTAATGATGACCCGGCGCTCACTGCGCGTTTACTCAAGCTGGTTAACAGCCCGTTTTACGGGTTTACGGCGAAAGTTGATACGGTGTATCGGGCAGTTGCATTAATCGGTCACAAAGAACTGCGCAGTGTGGTGGTGGCGGCATCGGCCATTAATGTCTTTGACGGCATTCCGTCAGATCTGGTTTCGATGAAAGATTTCTGGAAGCGCAGTTTAAGCACGGCGGTTACTGCTCGAGTACTCGCTGCCTTCAAGCGCGAGCAACAGATCGAACGATTTTTTATTGCCGGTTTGTTGCATGATATTGGTTCATTATTATTGTATCTTAAAATGCCGGATGAAATGTCACAGGTTTTACAGCTACAAAAAAACGATCGGCTTGAATTAGCCAAAGCCGAGCATGAAATAATGGGCTATGACCATACTGAAGTCGGCGGTGGTTTATTAAAAAAGTGGAATTTGCCAGCGCAAATTTGTGGCTCGGTACGTTATCAGTTAGAGCCGCAACAGGCGCCGGAAAAAGAGCAGAGTGCCGCCTGGTTAGTTTATCTAGCCACGCATATTGTCGATGAGTTTTTTGAGCCGTATGCACTGGCTCAAACGTCAGAAAATCCGCAGGGCGATGCGTTTGAAATTGATTTAGAGGCAATTGATATTTCGGTGTGGCAGGCCAATAAACTTGATCCGGCATTGTTGCCTAAAATTCTGGATAAAGCGTATCAGCAGTTTGAAAGTTCTAAAGATATTTTATTATCATAATCTATAACCAGCCCGTTAATTTTTAACGGGCTGGTTAAATGCTCTGTGATATAAGGTTGAAACTTATTTCAAATTTCCAATCATGAAAACTAATAATCAGATTTCATATGGTGTTATTGAATAACGCCACTTTTACGCATATCTCTTATTACCAGTCTTTCTAGATCATTAATAACTTCCATGGCTGATTCGGGGTTAAAACTTTCGGTTTTGCCAGACCAGATTATTTTTTCTGATGCGGCATTAAATAGTTTAGTGTCAATTCTTAATAAGGTGTCGGTAATGGTATGCCCCTGATTATAAATCACTGCATATGATGAGTTGTAATAGCCATACATACCATTGCCGCCGCCAACATAATCATATGAGCCCGGGGTGGTGCGTTGCATAGAAATTAGCCCGTGAGTGGTGACAATCATAACGCCATCGGCACCGGTTTCTTCAATAATTTTTAGCACGTTTTCTTTGGTGCCTGATTTTTCTAAATCTGCCAGTAGAGTATAGCTGGCGATGCCGGTACGGCTTTCGGTGGTAATGAGTTTGGCAAATTCGTCTTCAAACTTATAGCGGTTTTTCTGGTTTTTAATAATTCCAATCACTAATATTTTTTTGAGTGGAGGGGCCTGGTAAGTGGGGTCGACCCAGCTTTCTACCAGGTTGGTTGTGCGGCAGGCACTAAGCGAAAGGAGTATCAGCGGTAAAAATATAATGTGTTTAAAATTCATGGTTGTTTCCATTAAGTTAATTTCGTAAAGACATAATTTGCCAGTTATGCTGACGGGCATAGTCTAAAAGTTTTTCATCGGCATCTACGGCTACCGGGTTTTCGGATTTGAGTAGCAGTGGTAAATCATTGTGTGAATCACTGTAAAACCAGCTGCCGGCTAAAGTCTGATGGTGTTGTTTCATCCATTGTTTCAGGCGCGTAACTTTGCCTTCCTGAAAGCAGGGTGTACCGGCGATATTTCCGGTATATTTTCCATCAATGACTTCCGGCTCTGTTGCCAGTAAATGCTCAATACCAAATGCCGTGGTAATCGGTCGGGTGATAAAACTATTGGTAGCGGTAATTACCATTAGAGTATCGCCATTGTTGCGGTGTTTATGAATCAGCTCAAAAGAGGCCGGGCTCATAATGGGCTGGATTTTTTCGCGCAGGAACTGTTCTCTCAGCGCTAGCATTTTTTCTGGTTGATTGTCGACCAGAGGTTGTTGTGAAAAAGCCTGAAACTCGTGGATATCGAGGCTACCATTTTTATATTCATCATAAAACCGCTGATTCTCACGCGCAAATAAATCCGCATCAACGATGCCCTGTTCGGTTAAAAACTCACCCCAGAGGTAGTCGCTGTCACCAGCAAGCAGGGTATTGTCCAGGTCAAAAAGTGCCAGAGCCATTAAAAAGTCACCATAAATTAAATGTTAAATTAACTATTCCAAATAGAATTGTTCTATAGTTAAGCGGTCTTATGCGTATTGTAACGAAAACATTGCGCAATGCTCTGATTTTTGGAAGAATCAGAGGTAACTTTTAAACAGGCATCGTTAAGTGATTGATTCTGACGGATTTAGACCCAATGTGGGCATTATACTGAGTAACCCCGACGGCAAGGTCTTCTGGGCGCGCCGTTATGGTCAGAATGCCTGGCAGTTTCCCCAGGGAGGAATTAATCAGAATGAATCGCCTGATCAGGCAATGTATCGTGAACTGTTTGAAGAAACCGGTTTAAGCCCGGAGCATGTGGAAATTGTCGGCAAAACCAGTAAGTGGTTACGCTATCGTTTACCGAAGTGGATGGTGCGGCGTAATAGTCATCCGATTTGTATCGGGCAGAAGCAAATCTGGTTTATCCTGAAGTTAGTAGGCACCGAGAATGATTTCAATTTAAGCACCATGGAACGTCCGGAATTTGATAACTGGTCGTGGGTCGATTACTGGCACCCGATGAGTGAAGTGGTATTTTTTAAGCGTAAAGTATATAAAAAGGCGCTTACTGAGCTGGAGCCCTTACTGCGTGGGCAACTTGCCAGCTGAAACCGGTTTTTCTGATGGCGACAGTGTCGTGTTGCTAAAATTGAGCTGGCGCATATTCAGGCAAACCTAAAATGGCTTAACCACTACAAAAATCACCACCGCCACCAGTAGCAACACCGGAAATTCATTAAACCAGCGATACCAGACATGAGATCGGGTATTGCGATCATATTTAAAATCCTTCACCAGCTTCCAGCAATAAACATGATAGGCGATTAATACAACCACCAGTATCAGTTTCAGGTGCATCCACAGGTCCGTTTTGTAGGCTGCCCAGGCGTAATCGAATAACATCCACAGGCCAAGCAATACAGTGATAATGCCACCGGGGGTCATAATGCCGTAAAATAGTTTTCGCTCCATTATTTTAAAGCGTTCATTACTAATCTCATCAGCACTATCCGCGTGATAAACAAACAGGCGGGGTAGATAAAACAGGCCGGCGAACCAGGTCACCATAAAAATAATATGAAAGGCTTTTACCCAAAGCATGGTTTATCCTGTGGCATGATTTTTCCTAGAGTCAGGTTGTTTGTACATTTTAAAAGAAAATCAGCACGAATGCTGCAACATATCCATATCGCTGTAAAATTAGTTGATCTTTGTCGGTTCGAATTTATTCGAATATGGGCTTGCTTAATCGCTGTGCATGCGAATAAATTCACACCTACATACTTTAATTTACCGGCAATAAAGTCAATAACCCGTATTGGTGCCTGCGCGTACCGCACTAGAACTTTCTTTTTTTCTTTAAAATAACGAGTTTTAATTGAATAAAGTAAGCCATAGCTGTGCATCAGTTGGCTATGATGTGCGCTTAATTCAGTCTATACTAACACCCAATATATCAATCACTTGCTCGCATTAATTAAAATGCTTGTAAGCTTTACTTAGTTTTAAGAGGTTTCAGATGATAAAAGCCGGCATAGTCGGTGGCACCGGTTACACAGGCGTGGAGTTACTGCGTTTGCTAGTGGCACATAAAGACGTTGAATTATCGGTGGTAACATCTCGTGCGGAAGCCGGGCACGCAGTCTCTGCGCTTTATCCTAATTTACGTGGGCATCTGGATATTCAATTTTCCGAGCCGGATGTTGCATCACTTTCCCAATGTGATTTAGTGTTTTTTGCAACGCCTAATGGCACCGCCATGAAAATGGTGCCCGAGCTGTTGGATGCCGGCGTTAAAGTGATTGATCTGGCGGCAGACTTCCGTTTAAAAGATACAGCGCTTTGGAAACAGTGGTACGGGATGGAGCATGCCTGCCCGGATATTTTGCAGGAAGCGGTATATGGCCTGCCCGAAATAAACCGTGCTGCGATTAAAAGTGCGCGTATTGTGGCTAATCCCGGCTGTTATCCCACGGCGGTGAGTCTGGGTTTTATTCCTCTGATTGAAAATAATTTAATTGATGATGCGCACTTAATTGCCGATGCTAAATCCGGTGTCAGTGGTGCAGGCCGCGGGGCCAGCGTTGCCACCCTGTTATGCGAAGCTACTGAAAGTGTAAAGCCCTACGGTGTGGATGGCCATCGTCATTTGCCTGAAATCCGGCAGGTGCTGGGTGATATTGCGGGTCATGATGTGGGGCTGACATTTGTGCCGCATTTAATGCCAATGATTCGTGGTATTGAAGCCAGTTTATACGGTGTATTGAATGCTGATGTGGATGATTTACAGCAGCTCTATGTTGAACGTTATAAAGATGAGCCGTTTGTCGATGTGCTGCCCGCAGGCACCATGCCAGAAACCCGTAGTGTGAAGGGTTCCAATATGTGTCGAATCGCCGTATTTCGCCCCCAGGGAGGAGATACGGTAGTGGTTTCGTCAGTGATTGATAATCTGGTAAAAGGTGCCGCGGGGCAGGCGATACATAATATGAATTTAATGTTTGGTCTGGACGAAACCACCGGCATTAGTCAGGTGGCACTGCTGCCATAGAATTATCTGATAATTGAGAATACAATCAATGCGTTCTGATCCGGTACATAGTAAGCACATTATTTCGATTCACCAGCCCAGATTATGGCTGGCGGGCGCGGTGCTTATTTTGATGGTGATGTTAATTGCCCTGTGGATGACCTTTCAATATGGCCGTTTCGTGGCAGGTTTTGATCAGGCTGAATATGATCAGGAAATTGAGATATTACGTAACTCATTAGCAGAACAGACGATTAAAAAAGAAAGCGCCCTGCGTGAAAATGCGCGTCTGTCTATGGGCAGTAATATTCAAAAAGATGCCAGCAGTAAAATTAATGAAACGCTGGCAGAATGCCAGGCGCAAACCCTTAAAATGGACGAGGAGCTGACCTTTTATCATAATATTGTTGCGCCGGGTAAAGCCAAGCGCGAAATTAAAGTGAATAAAGTGGCCATGCACCCGAATAAGGAAGGCGGCTATAATTATAAAGTTGTGCTAATACAAATAGGGCGACATGACTATGTGCAGCGGGGCTACCTCGAGCTGTCTTTCAAGGGCAGAAAAGCCGATGGCACTGAAGTTCGACTGGACTTGCCTACTGTTGCAACCGGTAAAGCTAAAAAACGTCAGAAATTCGGGTTTAAATATTTCCAGAACTTTGAAGGTGGTATCAGATTTCCTGAGGGATTTGAGCCATTGTCCATTTTTATTAAAGCACAACCTAAAAGTGCTAAAGTTCCCAGGGTTGAAAAAAACTACCTGTGGGTTGATCTAATTTCTAGAGGAAACGAAGCCAATGTGGGGCAAGAAAAAATCAAACTCGAGTAAGATTGAAACGTTGATCGGAACCACGATGGAGATACAGGGCGACCTTATTTTTTCCGGTGGTCTGCATGTTGATGGCAAGATAGTGGGCAGTGTTATTGCGGAAGAAGATTCCCACTCGATGCTGATACTGAGTGATCA
>VAPL011098511.1_pt1 | contig 12998 bp, 9 predicted proteins | sample 3395061 | NCBI WGS metagenome assembly VAPL01 (sample SAMN08290444, study PRJNA428436) | hydrothermal vent metagenome | isolation source: Deep-sea hydrothermal vent chimney 2 | place: Pacific Ocean: Juan De Fuca Ridge | depth 2182 m m
TACACAAAAAAGGAAACTCGTCCTGCATTTCGTTACCGTATTCATAAAGAATCAGATGAAAAAGAAATTCGATTTATAACTATAGTAATACCCTATGAAAAAGAAATTCCAAAAGTGAAGATTAAAGTTGTGGGTAAATCAAAGGCAGGCTCTTCACTACTTAAACTAAAAATAAAGGAAAATGGGAAAACCAGAATCATCGGATATTCTTTTTAGTAAATTTTTGTAACAAACTGCTGAAGTTTCGCCTATAATAGTATTTATGATATGTCAATATATATCAGTGTTTTACAACATATAAACTTTGTGTTCCCTTTGTGTCTTCTTTGAGCAACTTTGTGGTATAGCTATTACACAGAGTTTCACAAAGAAGCACAAAGATTCTCAGAGAAAAAAAATTGCAAATGGAAATTCCAAAAATGTGGATTGTTAAGCACACATGGAAATAAGAAACTTTTATAAGTTATTAGTAATAAGTACTACAATAATAAACACGAAACTTAAGTAAACTGAATAAAAAATTAAATCTAAACCCAAATAAAATGAAAAATCAAATAAATTATTTGCTTAGCCTTTTGTGCATACTTCTAATTGTACCCTTCATTGCACAAGCAGATGTAAACGATCCTTCATCGAAAGCACCTGAAGAAGAAATTCCAAAACTTCAAAATCCAATGTCGGTTCAATATCTGAAAAAGAACCTTCGGAAATCACTGCCTCGATTGGTATTGAATTCCAAAACAGAAAAAATCCTTAAGAAAAAGCTGAAATCTGACCCTGTAGTTCAAAACATGTACAAAGCCATTCAACTAAATGCTTCTCAGATACAGACTAAACCACTGTTAGAAAGAATAATAATTGGCCGTAGATTACTATCTGTTTCCGTAGAGATGCTGTATCGTATGAATATGCTGGGTATGGTTTACCACGTCGATAAGGACCCGCTGGTATTGAATAGAATTAATGATGAAGTGGTTGCGGTGTGCAACTTTTCTGACTGGAATCCATCGCACTATCTCGATGTAGCTGAAATGTCTATGGCAGTTGCGATAGCTTTGGATTGGACCGCCGGGAAATTGCCAAAATCAACTATCGAATTGGCGAAAAATTCACTAATTGAAAAAGGCATTAAACCAAGTTGGCCGGAAAGTGGAAAAACACCCGACTGGGCTTATGGACCCGACTGGACTTATGGTACAAATAACTGGAACCAGGTGTGCAATGGTGGAATGATAGCTGCTTCTATAGCGATTGCTGAGAAAGATCCTGAGTTGGCAGCCAAAACTATTTATCGAGCATTAGATGGCTTACCTCATTCTTTAGTTGAGTATGGGCCTGATGGAGTTTACCCGGAAGGATCAACATATTGGTGCTATGGAACCAGCTTTTCTATCATGACAATTGCCATGCTGGAAAGTGCTTTTGGCACAGATTTTGGGATGGGAGATTATCCGGCATTTAAAGAAAGTGCGGTGTTTAGGTCGCTTGCCAATGCCCCTTCAGGTTGGTTTTTCAACTATTCTGACTGCTGGGATAAACGCAGCAACAACGGAGATGTCACGCTCGCCTGGTTTGCTGCAAAATCCGGGAATAAATCATTTTTTGAAAAAGACCGCTTTTTGAAACCTGTCGAGGAAATGAGAAAACTAAGACGTTTAGATGGTGCCGGTCTGGTTTGGTTAGCTCAATTTGAAGAAAAAGATAATATGAAAATGCCCACAGCCTGGAAAGGTGAAGGACCAAATCCAATTGTGATTTTTAAAAGCGATGAAAGTGATCCGCATCATTTTTATTTCGCAGGAAAAGGGGGAAAAGGAAGCAATGACCACGGGAATATGGATGCAGGGACTTTTGTTTTCGAATTGAATGATGTACGTTGGGTAGTTGACCCTGGAAACCAAAGCTATCACCAACTTGAAAAAACCGGTTTCAATCTTTGGGGAACTTACCAGGATAGTGAACGCTGGACATTACTAACAAAAAATAATTTTGGGCACAGCACAATTACAATAAATAACAAATTGCATGTTGTTGATGGACAAGCAACATTGGTTGATTTTAAATCTGGTAAAGCCCCTGAAGCTACTTTCAACCTGACACCAGTTTTCGAAGGCGTATTGAAAAATGCAAATAGAATATTCGTTAAAGACAGCCCAAGCTCAATAGTAATTGAAGATAACATCGAAATTTCTGAAGACACGAAAATGATCACCTGGCAATTGATGACCAAGGCAGATATTGAAGTTGTTGATGGAGGTGCTATTTTAAGACAAGACGGAAAAGAATTAAGATTAGAAAACCTTTCACATCCGGATCTGACACTTTCTGTTGTTTCATTATATCCAGCTCCATTAGAACTTGACCGCCAGATTGAAGGATTGAAACGAATAGAAATCCGAATTCCAGCATGGACAATTGAAGGAGATCATTGCAACATAAAAGTCAGACTTTCGGGAGTGTAATTTTAATCAATTCCTTAAAGTAGTAATTTCATCAGAAAAGTATTATGAAAAACACAATCATCAGTTTAGCCATTTTTTTATATGTGTTCAGCTTTCAAACTATTGCTGAGGCGAAAGATGACTTAAATACCATTCGAAAACGTATAACAGCAGAATTAATGAAACCCAAAGTGGATGATGGACAGGTTGAAGCTTTAATCAATAAAATTCGGGTGGATGGAAGCTGGCCAGATATAGATTATGAAAATGTTTCTCGTACTGGGTTCCAGCATAGAAACCATTTGAAAAATATGGTATTAATAGGTCGGGCTTACAAAAAAAATGAATCAAAGTTTTACAAAAGTAAAAAAGCAAAGAAGGCAGTTGAGGCTGCTTTAGGATACTGGATAAATAATGATTTCATCTGTGATAACTGGTGGTACAATCAAATTGGTGTGCCAAATGGACTTGTTACACTAATACTAATAATTGGTGACGACCTCAATGAAGATTTGATTAAGAAAGCACAACCTATTATTGGAAGAGCAAATATTAATGCCGGGGGAGCTCGCCCCGGAGGTGATCGCATCAAAATTGCTGGGATTCAGGCAAAAAACATGCTTTTTCTAAGAGACAATCAGAAATTTGATGAGGTAGTCAGGGTAATTGAAAATGAAATTAAATATGTAAAGTGGGTTGGAGCAAAATATGGTTATAGCTTCAGAAACATTCCAGCTGGATTTTCAAACAGATTAGCGGGAGGCCGTGGAATTCAATACGACAATAGTTTTCATCACAGAAAAGATGGGGTAAACAATACACTTTCATATGGATTGGGTTATGCCAATGCATTTGTTGAATGGGCAGTTTATACAGGTGGAACTAAATATTCTTTTTCGGAGGAAAAATTAGAGCATCTGGTCAACTATTATTTGGATGGTATTTGTAAAACTGCGGTTTTTGGAAAATTCCCAGATGCCGGAGTAAAAAACCGCAGTATCAGTCGCAAGGGAACATTACATGCATATAGCCCAAATACACCGGAAAAACTTTTACTTACCACTGATTACCGCAAAGATGACATTCAGGAGATAATAGACATTCGAAACAAAGGAAAAAAACCAACACTTTCTCATGCCACATATTATTGGCATTCCGAGCATTTTTCCTTTCAACGACCCGATTGGTTTACATCTGTTAGAATGTATTCCACACGAACTTACAATATGGAAGAACCATACAATAGTGAAGGTTTATTGAACCATCATCGAGGAGATGGAACCAATCACATATCCAGGACGGGAGACGAATATTATGATATCGCACCAGTATTTGATTATCAAAAAATTCCGGGAGCAACCATTATGCAAAAAAAACAGCTGCCATCCGAAAAGGAAATTCAGAAACTGGGACTGACTGATTTTGTTGGTGCAGTTACAGATGGAGATTATGGAACTGTCGCGTTTGATTTTAAAAGTCCGCACGATCCTTTAATTGCCAGAAAAGCCTGGTTCTTTTTTGATGATGAATATGTTTGTTTGGGAGCAGGAATTTCCAGCCGTAAAAAGCTGCCTGTTGTCACCACACTTAATCAATGCCTCCTTCGAGATGATGTGACTATTTCCATACAAAACGAAAAATCTGTTATTGAAAAGGGGGTGAGCAAGTTCGCAAATGTTGATTGGGTATTCCAGGATGGAATTGGGTATGTTTTTCCAAAACCGGCAACAGTAAATATTAAAAATAATGAAGCAGTAGGGTCTTGGTGGAAAATAAATAAGCAAAGTGAATCACCAAAAGATGAAGTAAAACTGGATGTTTTTAAACTTTGGATCAACCATGGAGAAAGACCAAGTGAAGAAACATATGAATATATAGTGGTGCCTGCAACTTCGATCGAAAAGCTTCAACAAAATAGTTCTAAAGAAAATATTTATGTTTTGAAAAATACTCCTGAATTGCAGGCAGTAAAGCATTATGGCTTAAATATTTGTCAGATTGTATTTTATAAAGCCGGAGAAATCGAAATCTCCAAAGGATTGGTCATTAAATCTGATAGTCCTGGGATAATAATAGTAAAAATTAAAAACAATCAATTGATAGAAGTTTCTATTTCTGACCCAAATCGGGAGCTGGGCAAAATGCATTTATCAGTCACTTCCAGGATTGAGAAAAAGGGAGGAAATTATAATGCCATCTGGAATGAAAAAGAAAAAGTAAGTGACATTTCAATTCAATTGCCTCAAGGAGTGTATTCCGGTAAAAGTGTAACAGTTAATTTAAAATAGCAGAGTTATGAACCTTTCCATATCGGCCTGGATATCCAAGGAGAATTCCCTGGATTATTAATTCAGACTTCGAGGGATATTGGGAAATCAGAAGAAACTGGTGTGAGATATATGCTGAAATGGGAAACGATAAACCGAAATAGAGACCGCCTCCGAGAAAGGCCATGGCTAGAGGCAAGTCAATTGTATTTATATAAACTGAGAAAAAGCAATTAACATGAAACGTAGATATTTGTTCATATTCATTCTGATTCTAAGCTGTACCGGAATTGCATCTGCCCAATCATGGCAAGAAATTATAACTGTTGAGGATGTTTGTAAAGCCTATCCCGAACAAATGAAAACAATGTTCGGAGCATTTAACCTTGACTATCCAGGATTGGAAAAAGTGAAAAAAGCCTTCGAAAAAGGCAAGATCGAAGAGGCTGGCAACTATTTATTGGATTATTACAAAAATAGAAATACATCTCGGTTTTTAAGAAAATTGCAACCTGAAAAAACAGCTAAAACTATAACCCTTGCCGATACTATTTTAACAAATGTATTTATTATTCAGAATGTTAGAGGAGAGGTTCCTTACGGCGAAGATGGCCATCGGGATTGGTATTACAAAGGACCAAACAACGACAGGGAGTGGGCCTGGCTTTCTAATCGTCACAGCCAAATTAACTATGTATTATCCACCTATTTTGAAACAGGAAATCCTAAATACGCAGAATATATTGATCTGTTCCTAAGAGATTTTATTATAAAAAGTATGCCATATCCGGGAGTTAAAAGCAGTACTTCGGTATGGCGAGGGCTGGAAGTGAGTTTCAGAATTAAAGTTTGGTCACGTATTTTTTATGAACTTATCAACAGCGAATATTTATCTCCATCAACGCAGCTTTTAATTTTGAGTAGCCTTCCCGACCATGCCCACTATAATAGAAATTTTCATGGAGGTAATAATTGGTTAACGATGGAAATTTCAGCGCTAGCAACAATAGCCGTAAATTTTCCTGAGTATAAGAGCTCCAATGCATGGTTAGATTATTCCATCAAAACAATGACAGAAAGCATGAAAAATCAAGTGTATGATGATGGAGCACAAACCGAATTAACATCGCATTATCATATGGGAGCACTTAGCAATTTTTCTTTGTTTCAAGATATTTGCCAAAAAGCTAATAAAACTCTGCCTGAGTTTTATACATCGCAGATTGAAAACATGTGGAGTTATCTTGCTTTTATCATGAGGCCCAATGGAAATGCACTATTGAACAATGATGCTGATTTGGATTATAATCGTGATCGGGTTCTTGCGGCAGCCACAAAATACAATCGCAATGATTGGAAGTACATAGCGAGCAATGGGAAATTGGGTGTAAAACCCAGTAGTGGTCCTTCGTTTATTTATCCCTGGGCCGGCCATCTAATTTCAAGAAGTGGTTATGAGGCCAATGCACATTGGTCTTTTTTTGACATTGGCCCATGGGGAAGCGGGCATCAGCACAACGATAAATTACACATTTCCATATCGGCTAACGGTAGGGATTTATTAGTTGACGCAGGGCGCTTTGCCTATACTGGTGATGTGGCAAAAAAATTCAGGAGATATGCCAAAGGAAGCCAGGGACATAATGTGATATTAATTGACGGAAAGGGACAAGGTGCTGGTCCAAAAGTAATCACCGAACCGCTTACAGAAATTCACTACAAAATCACTCCTGAATTTGATTATGCCTGGAACTCTTTTGACAAGTATATTGATATAGAAGGTGCGGCAAATCACACGAGAACATTATTTTATATTCGGAAAAATTTTTGGATTGTAGTTGACAATATTGAAACAGATCAACCCCGAAAAATTGAAACACTTTGGCACTGGCATCCCGACTGTGTGGTTAAGGTTGGGAGAAAAAAAAATACATATTCTGAAAACGATAATGGAAACTTGAAGATTGTCCCGATAGGTAAATCCAAATGGAAAATCAATCTGATAAAAGGGCAGGAAACTCCTGAAATGCAGGGTTGGTATAGTCCGGAATATAATAAATTTGAGCCTAATGTCGCCTCAATTTATTCAACGAAAATCAAATCAGATCAAACATTTGTCTGGTTGCTCGTCCCCTTTGAGTCTTCTGCACCAGACATCAAGGTAAAGGTCATATCAAAAAATGCTGATGGAATGGAGCTTAGCGTGATAGAGGCCAAAAAAGGAGAATGGATAATAACCGTACCATATTCAAACAGTGAAAAGGCGAAGATGAGTTTCAAGTCAAATTAAAATAGAGCAGTTTTGGATCAGCAAAAAAGAATAGTGAAAAAAGTTATAAAAAGAAGATCGTTTCTGAAATCGTCTTTAATTAGCAGTATATCTTTAGTGGCTCTTCCTTCGTTATTGAATTTCAGAAATAAAGAGATAAAGTACTTATTGGATTTGGGTGTGGCATCAAAATTGTTCGATGGTAAAAAGTGCTGGTGTCATCCACGGGCAGGTATTATCCCCAGGCATGGAGAAAATGCTAATCCCAAGATTGTTATGACCATGAATGTCTTAGACTTGGAAGGTAGTGATGTTTTTCGTGGAATTTTTGGACTTCATACCAACAATTTAGGAGAGTCTTGGACTGAGCCCATCTTAAACCAGCCCTTGGCACCCCCCGCTATGAAACCATTGAAAGTGTTGTTCGACCAGTTGCGGTTAGCGATTTTTGGCCAAAATGGCATATCTCATCGGGTTCATTGCTAGGAACCGGGCATACCGTGGTTTATACTCCAGAGTGGAAGGTTACCAACCCACGGCCTCGTCATACGTCCTTTTCGGTTTACGATACAACATCTGGTAAGTGGGCGGATTGGCAAAAATTAAAAATGCCGGATGGTAATAAGTTTATTGATTCAGGTGCCGGTTGTGTACAGCGGGTTGATTTACAAGATGGAACTATTTTGCTGCCAATTTATTTTCGTCCGCCAGGGAGAACTCGCGAGTTACAGTTTGCATATGTTCTTTTGATGGAAAATCTCTCAAATATTGGACTCATGGTACAGAGTTGGAGTTGAATGACGAAACTCGTGGGTTGGGTGAGCCTTCACTAACAAAATACAATGATGTTTTTTTTATGACGATCAGAAATGATAAAAAGGGTTTTGTTACACGGAGTGAAGATGGATTGCATTTTGAACAGATTCGCCCATGGAAATTTGACGATGGAACCGAGTTGGGAAGCTACAACACTCAACAGCATTGGGTAACGCATAGCGATGGATTGTTTCTTGTGTACACGAGGCGTGGAGCAGGAAACGATCATGTTTTTCGTCATCGTGCTCCTTTGTTTATTGCACAGGTAAATACTGAAAACTTACAGGTGATTCGTGAGACTGAGCAAATTCTTGTGCCCGAGCGAGGTGCCCGACTAGGAAATTTCGGAATTACCGATATTAGTCAAAATGAAACTTGGGTTACTGTATCGGAGTGGATGCAACCAAAAGGTGTTGAAAAATATGGTAGTGACGGTAGTGTATTTGTGTCTAAAATAAGATGGGCAAAACCTAACCGGCTGATGGATTAGAAAATCCACCTTATCTGGAGCCAATAATTATTTATTCTTTTTTGAAATGATGAAATATTTAGGAAGCCTTAGCAGAAACAATTAATTTTTTGCTCAGATGGTTAAACCTTAAAAACAGCAAAACTGCAGCTATTGCCAAACCTGCCAAAAGTCCATACCAAACACCCAATGCACCAAGTTGCAGCGTAAAGCCAAAAAGATACCCAAGTGGTAGTCCAATTATCCAGTAGGCAACAAGTGTAATCAAGGTAGGAATCATCACGTCCGACATACCTCTCAAAGCCCCAAGACCAATCACCTGAATGCCATCTGCCAATTGGAATAATCCTGCCACAACCAGTAATGCCGCAGCCATATTTATCACTTCCAGATCATTGATATACCAGGTAGGTAAATAATATCTTCCAAAAATAAACATCATTGTAGCCAGCAACATAAAAACGATGGCCATGATAAAGCAAGTCAAGGCCGCCTCTCTCATGGTTTTATAATCTTTTTTCCCCAATTGATTTCCCACCCTTATGGTAGCAGCGGCAGCAATGCCCAAGGACATCATATATGTGATAGAAGCCAGATTGATGGCAATTTGATGAGCTGCCAATTGAATAGTGCCCATCCAACCGATCATGATGGCGGCGACACTAAAGGTACTGACTTCAAATGTCAGCTGAAAAGCCATGGGTATTCCAAGACTTAAGTTGGCTTTCATCAATTTTAAGGAAAAATTACTTGTCGAAAATGAACGCCAATATTGAACAAATCTATGATTGAAATATACAAATGAGATCATCATTAAGGCCATAACTATTCTTGAAATCAAGGTGGCTATTCCTGCACCGTACAAACCCATTGGTTCAAAACCAAATTCCCCAAAAATCAAAACATAGTTCAAAACGATATTCAACACATTTGCTGTTATGGTAATGTACATCGGCTGCTTGGTAAGTCCCAGTCCTTCTGCAAATTGCCGAAAGGCTTGAAACACCATAAACGGTATAAGCGAATAGGCGATTATTTCTAAATATGGCAGCGCCAGTTGAACCACGATTTCGGGCTGGTTGAAGTGCCAGAGCAAGTCATTGCCAAAAATGATGATGGCAGCCAATAGCAAACCGAACAGTGTGTTTATCAGTACACCATGCTTGAGAATTTCAGTAAGTTTAGGGATGTTTTTCTCCCCATCGGCCTGTGCAGTTTGGGGTGTAATGGCATAAGACAATCCGATTCCCATGACCAGAAAAACCATAAAAATGCTATTGGCAAATGAAGATCCCGCAAGAGGTTCTTTGCCCAAGCGACCTACCATCATGCTATCGGCCACCATTACGGTAACCTGACCCAAGTGACTCAGCATCACGGGATAGGCAAGAGAAAGGTTCTTACGGAAATGTGCTTTATAATCCATAAATGGCATGATACAAGTTATTCAGTAATTGTTTACTAAATGTGGCTTTGCAAAAACATTCAATAAGCAACATACAATAAACAGTAAACAAGTAAAAATTGAATATTGAGTGTTGAGGATTGTATGTTAAATATTGGATCAATCGATAACTAATTGTGGCTTTGTTAATTAACTTTGTGTTTTTTAATATTTTTCAGGACAATAATATGATTAAACCTTTCGGAATCTTTTATATTTATAAAATCCTTTATTTCTGATCTGGTCATTCGCAAGCGTCTTTATCTTTCATAGCCTCCAGCCTTTTTAATAGTGGTGGATGAGAATAGTTGATAAACACATAAGCAGGATGAGGAAAAAGATTACTTAAGTTATCCACAGAAAGCTTTTTCAAGGCTTGTTGCAAGAAGGTAGTATCATAAGTTTCTTTGGCAAAGGCATCTGCTTCATATTCATTTTTTCTACTGAGCATATTCATGAAAATACCCACGAAATGCGAAATGGGTGAGTATAAAATACCAAAAGCCAGCAAGTTGAGATGTATAGCCAGTTGATTGCCTCCCAGTGCCGCTGACATCGCTGGGCTAAATATGATTAATGACATGATGAATAAGGTAAAGCCTGTCTGCAAGATAGAAAGCACATACCCCGATATAATATGCTTTTTCTTGAAATGTCCCACTTCATGAGCCAGCACAGCTACCAGTTCTTCTTTGGTGTGATTTTCTATAAGTGTATCATAGAGCACGATTTTTTTCTTTTTCCCGATGCCAGAGAAAAAGGCATTGGATTTTGCAGATCTTTTGGAACCGTCGATTATATATATATTATCCAGCGGAAAATTCACCTTCTTGCTATATGATTCGATTGCATTCTTGAGCTCGCCATCTTCCAAAGGGGTGAGTTTATTGAAGAGTGGCAAGATCAATGAAGTGTAGAACATATTCATGATGAGGATGAAAATAGAAATGACAACCCAGAAGTAAATCCAGAAATCAGGACCAAATAACGTGATGAGTTTTAGCAACACAAATAGTATCAAACCACCAACGATGGCTGTCAGCAAATAACCCTTGAGTTTGTCCAGTACAAATGTCTTGGTATTTGTCTTATTAAAACCAAATTTTTCCTCAAGCACGAAAGTATCATAAATTTGAAACGGGATATTGATGATGTCGGAAACAATAAAAAGCAATCCAAAAAATGCCAATGATACCAATTCCTCTGTGCCGATAAACTCGTGGACTTTGTAATCAAACCATCCAAAAAAACCAGTAGCTAACAATACGAATGATAAGATAAAACTAAAGGTAGAAGTGAGCAGTCCAAATTTATTATTGGCTCTGGCATAGGCTATGGATTTTTTATACTTTTCTTCATCATAAATACCTTTTACCTCATCAGGGAGGTCTTCCTTCATACTCTTGATGTTGAGGTATTCGAGTACTTTATTAAAGACGAAATCAAATGATAGAATTACTAACAGTAAGATCAATATGTTTTCTGCATTCATAGCTTATTTTTTTAGGAATGCAAAAATAGAAAAACTTATGCTGACTTTTGAGTACAAAGTATTGAGTATTTAGTGTAGAGTATAAAGTATTCAGTACTTGGTACTGAGTACTTTATACTAAGTACTCGGCGCTAGCCCTCAAAACCTTACCTTAAGACCGACATTCCAAGTTCTGCCAAAACCATAGAAAACCCGATTGCTCACACTGCCATTTCCAGAGCCGGGAATAAGGCCATCACCTTCAGCGTCGAATAGCCTATTTGTATCAGATTCAGAAATGTATTCGTCATCCAGGAGATTGTTTACATTTAGCCTTAGCGTAAAATCTACTTTACTCACGTTGAAATTGTAGAAAGCACCGATATCAACTAATCCATAAGATGGTAGTTTCCATGCTTGTCCGCCTTCTTGCAGAAAGAAGTCATCTTCCACGACATCAAAATTGGCATACAAATTATCGACAAAATAATACGAAGCATCTATTCCTAATCCAGTTATAATTTCATAATCTGCACCAAGATTAAATGTCATTTGAGCAGCATCGCCTACTTTTACCCCTTTTAGATAGTATGTTCTTTTAAATACTTCGTTCTGATTATCGTCAAAAACTGTCACCTGGGCATCGCTGGCATATTCCCAATCGCCAAGTGAAAACATACCTTTCAGGTTTAATTTCCTGATAGGAGTAAGAATAAAATCAAGTTCTATTCCCTGATGTGTCTGATTGACACTGAAATTTGACGTAAAGTCTTGTCCTTCAAATGTTTCACTTCTACTATACTGTCTGTCGTTCCATTGCGTTCGATAAAGATTTGCATTAAGAGATAGCCATGAATTTCTAAAACCATAGCCCAATTCGAAAGATGTTATTTTCTGGTTTTTGGGGTCACTGCTCACTTGATTGGTAAAGAAAGGAAACACATTGTCAAAAACCGGTTGTCGGGAGATATATCCGGCATTGGCAAATACGTTGTGGTTGGTGTTGATATTATAATTAATACCAGTTTTTATATTCCCACCTAAAAAATTTTGCCAGTCGCTTTCCATGTTTTCTTGTATTCCTGCCGCTTCGTTTAGTGCATCGCTCTGGTAATAATTAAAATAATCAATTCTTTTGAATGCTTGATTCGAGGCAGACAATGATAAAAATGCAGAAATTTGATCGTTTGAATATTCCATTTGCCCATAAGCTCCAACCCAGTTTACCAAGCCTTCATTGTAGTAATTCAGTTTGTCTTCATTACCCATTTTAGAAAGTGGGTTGGCGGGGTTCTCTTCAGAGATAAAATATCCTTGTGTGTTAATGTTTCGGTTGGTATAGTATGCGTCAGCACCCAATAGGTCAGTTAGCCTGCGATAATGAAATCCTTTGTACCTCCGTAAGTCGATCCCTGCTGTAAGCGTGAATGCTTCGTTCAGCTCATGGGTGAGATTAGAAATCACGCCAAACCAATTGTGCGAATTTACTGATGCTCTTCTTATCAAACCATAATCATTGGTATTTACGTTCTTATCTCCATAAAAATCTTTTCTATTGTCAACTCCGGGGTTAGTGTTTTCCCATGTTTCACGATCGGCACCAAAATCTGGAACTGACCCGCCACTATTCCATTTGTATATGTCGTCAAATCTATATAAGCCTTCATTGGTTTTTGGCAATCTCCATTGGGCATTTCCATTGATCTCTCCCCGAGGTCCTGTTCCACCCCCTCGGCCAAAGGAAGCATAGACCGTAGTTGCCAATTCGGTTTTATCAGAAATGGTCCAGTACCAGTTCAGGAAAGATTTGGGTTTATGATA
>VAPL010155430.1_pt1 | contig 12997 bp, 11 predicted proteins | sample 3395061 | NCBI WGS metagenome assembly VAPL01 (sample SAMN08290444, study PRJNA428436) | hydrothermal vent metagenome | isolation source: Deep-sea hydrothermal vent chimney 2 | place: Pacific Ocean: Juan De Fuca Ridge | depth 2182 m m
CCACCCACGCAACCTCATTTACAATCAATCACAGTGTTGGCACCCTTACTCCCGTTGCCGGCGGTTCAACACACGTATCTCCCACACAAACAACGACATATACCGGCACCGCAAACGGTGCCGGAGGAACTGCCGTGTGTCATGCAACTGTAACTCATGGTGGCGGGGGCGGTGGCGGAGGTCCGATGTGTGTACTTATAGCTTCTCCAACGACAATATCTTCCGGCGGCACGGCAACTCTTTCATGGGGAGGAAGTGGGATTAAAAACATATTCATAGACAATGGTGTTGGCACAACGACTGGCACAAATGGTTCCGTATCTGTTTCTCCATCAGCCGGCGCACATACATATACGGGAACATTCACTGCATTTAGCGGGCAAAAACTGAAGTGCTCATCAACCGTTACGGTAACCGGTGGTGGTGGAGGAACGTTACCGCCGGTCATAACACTTACTTCTTTTAGAAAATCTCCACCATCTAATCCGTTGGCAATGGTGTATCTTTCACAATTTCCTTCCACCGGACTTTATCTTGGTACGGTTGGAACTATAATATATTGGCTCATACTCATTGTGTGGAGTGTGGCGCTTGCGTACGTATTGTTGTTTATTGTGATGCCGTTTATAAAACGCAGAACACAAACATTCGGAGCTCAGGTGAGAACCGTGCTCAATGTGCAACCGACACAGCAAAACGAAATGGTGCCACCTTTGAATTCGGAAACATTTGCACAATCACACGATGTCGCGGAAGACCGATCGTCACATTCGTCATATAATGGTTTTAGGTCGTTTGCGCAATCAGGCGCGCTTTCCGTGGAAGACATTGTTCAGGGGTTATCGCGCGGTGAGAGGAAATACGAAGGCGGGGATGATGCTATTCCAGAGCCTGTACGACAATCTATGGCAACAGCGCAATATGATGGGACGCATGGCGAGGATGCCTCGTCAACATTATCAGGTATACTATCAACACAAACTATGACTCGCTCAAAAGATACACAAGGTCAAACATCTGCCGAATTATCTTCGCAGGCATCGCCTTTGGTGGAGGAACAGCATTTGGTGCAAACCAATGAGGCTGACACAGCTTCCGTTGCGTCCACTCGCGGATTCCTCGCAGCGCTTTTGGAGGGAGATCGTACGGCGGTATTTTATGCCCTGCGCCAAGTTGCGCGCGGGGGAGGCGATACTGCACGATTCCTCGCAGATGCGACGTGCATGCTTGATGATGCGTTTCGCGCGCGCATTGATGGAACGGATTGTGATCCGGACGTGGTTCGTCTTGTTGCAAAATATCAAACTCCGGCGCTTGAAGAAATAATTACCGCACTTGCAACGGCAATTGACGCTAGTTATTCTTCAAACGTGACCGCATCAAAGTTGGCGCTTACTCGCGCGTTGGCGCGTATCGGTGCGTAGCGATGTGCTAGCCCCGGTGAAAGCGCATATGCGCTTTCACCGGGGCTAGCCACAATCACAGACCCTTAGTTTTGTAATGTGCATGATTTGCCCATAACACTCACGACAGATATGAAATTTATATACATTGGCATCTTCATTTGGCGGTCACGAAAAGCAACGCGCCAAAATTCTCCAGCTCATTTTTACAAAAATCACAAACAGGATGAATTGCAATGTTATTTTCGCAAGCGAATCTCTTCGTCTATTTTTATTATAAAATCCGTAAGTGATAGAGCGCCCAATTTCCCGTTGTCACGACTCTCAACTGACACGGTTTTGTCGGAGGCTTCTCTTTCACCCACGACCAACACATAGGGAATTTTTTCTGTCTTTGCCGAGCGGATTTTCTTTCCGAGAGATTCATTCGCATCATCAATGTCAGCTCGCACATGTGCATCCGCTAATGCCTTTAGCACCTCTTGCGCGTAATAATCATATTTTTCAGAAATAGGGAGCACACGTGTTTGCACGGGCGAAAGCCATGTGGGCAGGTTTCCGGCTGTGTGCTCAAGCATCACGGCGGAAAAGCGCTCAATTGAGCCCATAACGGCGCAGTGAATCATCACGACGCGTTCTTTTTCGCCTTTTTCATTTGTACATGTCAGGTCAAAACGTTCCGGAAGATTCATATCCAGTTGAATGGTCGCCACTTGATGTTCGCGCCCAAGCGAGTCTGTTGCCATAAAATCTAATTTTGGACCATACATTGCTGCTTCTCCGGATGCCTCAAAATAGTCGGCATTACGTTCTTTGGCGATGGAGCGCAGTGCATCTTCAGCATCCCGCCAAATCTCTGATGAACCGATATATTTTTCAGGCTCTTGCGGATTGTGGAAAGAGAGGCGCACGCGAAGTGCGAACCCGAACGTATTGTAAAACGTATCAATGATGTCCCAAATTTTGAAAAATTCATCATGTACTTGATTGTGCCGACAGAACACATGCGAGTCATCTTGTGTGATAGACAGTACGCGAGTGAGGCCGCCCAGCTCACCAGACTGCTCATCGCGATACACCATTGTGGTTTCAGCATACCGCTGAGGCATTTCTTTATATGAATGTGGCTTGCGTGCGAAGATTTGCGTGTGATGCGGGCAGTTCATTGGTTTCAATGCATACTCTTTGTCCTCGCGAGTATTGATACGAAACAACTCATTAGAAAATTTATCCCAATGCCCGGAAGTTTCGTAAAGGTCTTTTTTGGAGATGTGTGGAATAGTTACGCGTTGATACCCATGCTTTTCGCGTAATTCCCACACATAGCGGTCAAGCTCGTGGCGCATAATAGCACCCTTTGGTGTCCAGAGCGGAAGCCCCGATCCAATCAAATCTGAAAATGTAAACAAATCAAGCTCACGTCCTATCTTCCGATGGTCGCGCTTTTTTGCTTCTTCGCGGCGCGCGCTGTACGCGGAAAGTTCTTCATTTGTATCAAACGCCAATCCATAGATTCGTGTCAGCATTTTATTTTTTTCATCACCGCGCCAATAAGCTCCGGCTATACGGTCAAGCGAAAACGAGTCCGGCGAGATATCATGCGCGGGGTTGTCAGCATGCCCGCCACGGCACAGATCAGTAAAATCACCGGCGGTGTAGAGAGTGATTTTTTCTCCTTTGCTTGCTATGTCATCAATAAGTTCAAGTTTGAAAGAGTTTTCTTTGAAGCGGTCGCGTGCATCTTTTTGAGAAACTTCTGTGCCAACCACCTGTGTCCATGTGGAGAGTAACTCACGCATAGTTTTTTCAATTTTGGGCAAATCCGCCTGTCCGGGAGCATTTCCGCGCGAGAAATCAAAGTCATAATAAAATCCATTATCAATAACAGGTCCAATCGTTGATTGTGTGTGTGGAAAATGTTCCAGCACCGCCCTTGCAAGCAGGTGGGCGAGTGTGTGCCTCTTTTCCTCAATGGTACTCATAATACTGCCGATTATATCACCAAATGAATGATCTCGCAGTTTTGTTTGAAATATGCGCCATGAAATATGGGTCTGACCCCTTTGTTCACGGGGAAAATCATCTTGGCAGACTTTGGATGGAGGTTCGTGAGGAGATGTTCCCGGGTGCTAGGTAGATTAGGTGCGCTCAAATGAGCATGCTCATTTGAGCGCACCTCGCTCTCTACTTCAAGCAGGCTTTTTGACGTCATCAAGCGCGAGTGATATTTCGCCATTTCTGTTTGAAACATGTCCTTTTACAAGCAAGCAAGTCCCAGGCTTTAGGAGTTCTTCATTTTCTTTGAGAGTTCGCGGGAATAGTGCCGCCTCTATAGATGCGGTCTTGTCTTCAAAGCGCACAAATGCCATTTTTTCTCCTTTCTTTGTTAAAATTGTGCGCACCTCGCTTACAAGCACCGGCAATATAACCGGAAGCCCGGGCTTTGGGTGGGAAAGTATTTCCTTGATAGTTATTTTAGACTTTGAAAGCATGTCTTTATGTGCGTCAAGTGGGTGTCCTGATATATAAATTCCCAGTAATTCTTTCTCCCATTCCAGTTTTTCGGTGAGCGAAATCTCAAGAGGTTTTTCATCAAGAGAAAGTTTTGGTGCCAAGACTTGCGCGCTGAACAGGGCATCTTGAGGCATCTTTTTTGTTGACTCTCTGTGAAAGGTTAAAAGTGTTTCCATATTTGCCAGAATGGATCCGCGCCGACCAAACGAATCAAGTGCTCCGGACTTGGTGAGTGCCTCCATGGATTTACGTGTCAGACTCTTCTCCTCAATGCGTGAAAGAAAATCAGTGAGAGATGCATATGGTCCATTGGCGGTTCGTTCCGTAAGTATCGCATCACTGATGCCTTCTCCGAAATTTTTTATAGATGAGAGCCCAAAACGTATCGCTTTTCCGTTGTGTTCTGGAGCGGTTGATATGTCCACGTTTACTACCGTGAACACGGTATCGCTTTCGTTTATGTCAGGGGGGAGTACCGATATGTGCATTCGTGCACATTCCGCCACAAATGTAGCCACTCTTTCAGTGTCGCCTGCATCGGCAGTGAGAACAGCCGCCATATATTCAACCGGGTAATTCGCTTTGAAATAAGCGGTCTGATAAGATACGCGACCGTAGCTTGCTGCGTGGGCTTTGTTAAACCCATACGCGGCAAACGGTGCTATGAGTTCCCATATCTTTTCGCTTTTCTCTTTTGATAATTTTCCATATTCTGCAAATCCTTTCATCAATTTTTCTTTCTGTGCTTCCATTTCCGCCGGTATTTTCTTTCCCATCGCTTTGCGAAACATGTCTGCCTCAAGCCATGAGTATCCGCCAAGTTTAATGACTGTGAGAAGCACGTCATCTTGATATACCAAAAGACCGTGCGAAAATTCGAGATATTCTTTCATTCGTTCGTCAATGTAGCGAACAAGTTTTGGATTATGTTTGCGTTCAATATAATCCGGAATAGTTTCCATCGGTCCGGGGCGATACAGCGCGACCATGGCGTTTATGTCATGTATGGTAGATGGTTTCAAATCTTTAAGCCAGTGTGTCATGCCGGACCCGCTTAACTGGAACACTCCTTCAGTTTCTCCGCGCGCAAGCATTTCAAAAGTTTTTTTATCGTCAATGGGTATGTTGTCCACGCTCACGGGTGATGCAATATTTTTATTTATGCGCGCTATTGCGTCGGACAATATGGAAAGGTTTTTGATGCCCAGGAAGTCAAACTTGAGAAGCCCCAGTCCGCCATATTCATCAGTTATGGAGTACATGTCGTATTGTGTAATCATTTTTCCACCCTTTGGGTCAGGTTGAAGCGGTATCCACTCAATAAGCGGTGTTGGGGCAATTACAACTCCGGCAGCATGAACACCGACATGGCGCACGCAACCTTCAATGCGTTGCGCGATATCAATAATGTAGCGAACGTCCTCATCGTTTTTGTAGTGCTCTTTTAGTTCCGGTTCAAGCTCAAGTGCACGGCTTATGGTCATCGGAAAGCCTTGCGAACCGATTGGAATGAGTTTCGCTATGCGGTCCCCGACGCTGTATGGGTGGCCAAGGGCGCGCGCCACATCTCGCACCGCGGCGCGCGCCGCCATGGTTCCGAATGTGCCGATTTGCGTTACTTTGTCGGAGCCGTATCTGCGTTTCGCGTAGTCAATCAATTCATCGCGCCGGTTATCTGCAATGTCCATATCAATATCCGGTGCCTTTGGTCGTCCGGGATTAAGAAATCGCTCAAACGGTAATTTATATGCGAGCGGGTCAATGTTTGATATGCCTGTGAGATATCCAATGAGTGATCCGGCTGCGGAACCGCGAGTAGTGGTTAGGATGCCAACGCTTTTCGCAAATGTAAGAAGGTCTGCAATGGCAATAAAATATGGGGCAAAGCCCTTGTCATTTATAATGGATAATTCATATTCAATGCGATCAACAGCTTCTTTAGTGCGCTCCGTACCGCGTATTTTCAGCCCCGCGTATGCCTTTCCTTTTAGTTCTTCCGCGTGATTTTTGTATTGCGGGTCAATGGGGACATCGGGAAATATCCATGAGCCGAGACTGAACGATACCTCGCATCTTTGCGCAATGTGTCCCGAGCGAAACACCGCCTCCGGTTCGTCTTTGAAATATTTAAGCATCTGCGCCTCGTCGGTAAATGAAAAATCCTCGTCTTCATGATAGCCTCGTTCTCCACCGCGCTGGATACGTCGCATGATTTCGGTGGGCTCGCGGTCTTCCGGATTGATATAATACACGTCGTGTTGGGCGACGGTCTGCACGCCACTTTCCTTGGAGAGTGAAATTATATTTTTGATTATGTCACCGTGTCCTTTAATTTGTGGATGATGAGATATTTCAAGAAATACATTATCTGTGCCGAATATATCTTTATATTGTGCAAGCGCCGCGCCGGCTCCCTCACGGTCGCCGGCCTTTAGCAGTTGTGCCACATTGCCTGCGATAGAGGGAATAAGCGCGATGATACCTTCTTTCCTTTCTTTAAGTAATTCATAATCCACGCGCGGGCGCTCAAAAAAACCATCTGTGTATGAATGAGTTACCAACGCAATAAGGTTTTTATATCCGGTATTATTTTCCGCTAGAAGCACGATACGTGAACGCTTCGCATCAAGAGTCGGGTCTTTTTGAAAACGAGACCGTGGTGCGACATATAAATCCACCCCAATAATCGGCTTGATGCCTTCTTTCATTGCACGCTTGTAAAACTCTATGGCCCCGTGCATATTTCCGGTATCGGTAAGTGCAATCGCTCCCATATCGCGTTCTTTTGCAGCTTTAATCAATTCAGGTATCTTCGGGAGCGCCTGCAAAAAAGAGTAATGACTGTGTACGTGTAGGTGAATAAAACGGCTTGCCATATGTAGATAGAATACCACATGCCCCCGGCAAAACCGGCAGGCGCCGGTTTTGCCGGGGGTGGGGCAGACTTTATGTACATATCTTATCTATGCTTGGGTTGACTATTCTTACAATAGCAGATATAGTTTACATGGATTCATGGTTCACCGTTGTGACACCATGCATGGCGGTGATTGCGGATGGTTTCTGAGGGGAGGTGGCTGATTATGATCAGTATAACGCGGGATAAAATCCCGACTCTTCTTTCGTGTATTGTAGGAGACGCGGTTATCATTTTTGGAATTGTAATCGCGTTTCGGTACTTGCCAATCCCGAGGAATTTGCAAATGCTTTATGCATTTGCAACAATCAGTACCCTCATTCTGGTACTGTTTGTGCAGTGGTTTGTTGGCTTGATTGTATTTGCCTCCACGTTTCTATTATCAAGGCGCGGAGGTATCATCACTCCTGTCAATTTTTACGATGGGATGATGGGTGAGTATAGACATCCCAAAAACATTATCCACATTATAGTGTGGGCAATCGGAGTTTTCGCAACCACCATGGTTGCAACGATTCCTTCAAATGGGATTGCGGAGGTGTGGGTTGTCGCTGTCACGTCTCTCTTTTCAATATGGTGTGTGGATTTTGCTGTGTTGCAGGAATTTACACTTCCGGTTGAATTGCCATGACGTCGCGACACCGCATGCGCGTTTACACTCCCCCCGGGTTTACAACCCCGGGGTTTGTTTTTGCGGTCGGTTACATGTGGTACCATATAAGATATGTGTTTTTTGAATATAAAGGATGAGATTATTTTAAATAGCGCAAGTGATTTCCACCGACCATGGCACTTCGTGTAACTTTTCATGGTGGTGCCGGTACCGTTACCGGCTCAAATTTTCTCATTGAAAGTGATGAGGGTGGTAAGGTGCTTGTTGACTGCGGTATTGAGCAGGGAAGGGACTTCTCCGTTGACGCGGTGTATGGAGATTTTCCGTATGACCCCAAAACCATTGACGCACTCGTCATTACTCACGCACATCTTGACCATGTCGGGCGCGCACCCAAGCTCGTGCGAGACGGCTTCAAGGGTAAGGTTTACATGACCTCCGCGACACGCGACCTATCCACACTCATTTTAAATGACAGTGTAGGAATTCTTGCCGAAGAAGCGCATTTCAAACATCTTCCAATTCTCTATGAAAAAAAAGATGTTGATGCGTTCCTATTGCGCGTAGAGGAATTGCCATATCACCATGAGCACTTGATAGCCCCCGGAATTTCTTGCTATCTACGCAATACGGGGCACATCTTGGGTTCGGCAAGCGTGCGCCTCACGGGTTCTTCAGGAGAAACTCTGGCGCTCACCGGTGACATTGGCAACGCACCGTCGCCACTTTTACCGGATTGGGAACCGATTACCGATGCTGATGCGTTGATAATGGAAAGTGTGTATGGAGACCGTTTGCATCCCGGCAGAGATGATCGCGTGGAGCGCTTGCGCTCCACGCTGAAAAAAGCATTCTCTACAGGTGGAACAGTACTTATGCCCGCTTTTTCCATGGAGCGTACACAGCTCATGCTATATGAGATATCCAATTTCATGGATGCAAAAGAAATACCGAGAATTCCGGTTTTTCTTGATTCGCCACTTGCCATTCACATAACAGAAATCTATCGCAAGCATGGACCGGAATATTTTAAGCCGGCAACTCAAGACGAAATAAAACGCGAAGGAGATATCTTTGATTTCCCTTTTCTTAAAAAGACACTCTCCAGAGAGGAATCAAATCGTATTCAAAAAGTACACGGACCAAAACTCATTATTGCTGGAGCGGGCATGAGCCACGGTGGACGCATAGGTCGCCATGAAGCACGCTATCTGCCCGACACCAAAACAACACTCATCATTGTGGGGTATCAAGCGCCAGGTTCTCCTGGGCGTCTCATGCAGGAGGGCGCAAAGCATGTGCGTCTTGGTGGCAGAGATGTGCGCATACGCGCCAAGGTGGAGATATTGGAAGGGTGGTCGGCACACGCGGATCGTGATGAGCTTATGCAATTTGCCAAGCACACGCTCCCGCGTGCCAAAACCATTTTCGTGGCGCTTGGTGAGCCGGCGACAGAGCGTTTCCTTGCTCAACGCATTCATGATTTCCTCGGCGGACACGCGCGAGTTCCTCAGCCGGGTGCGACATGGGAAGTTACGAAAAGCGCGGTGAAAAAAGTTTAAGACTAACTATCTGTACAATATATTTATTTAGTAATGTAAGCTGTAATCGTATTATTTTATCTTTCTTTCAAATAAAAGAAATCCTCATCATCAATATATATTTCCAATGTACCACAATAGTCAAAACGAAAATTGTACAGAGTTAGCATTTTCATAAGGTAGGCGTGGTTTACAGTTTTTGGATGTATGAGACGAAGAATAATCATTCTCATAAATTTAGCGTGAGAAAATATAATGACCGGGGATTTTCTTATCTTGACCAGTTTTCCCAGTGTCTTATCAATTCGTGAAATTAATTCTGAAAAAGATTCGGTATACTCACAGTCACGAAATGTCGGGTCTTGTTTGTTCCAAAAATTTTTCTTCGCGTTCCTCCTTTCTTCAGCTTTTGTATACTTTTTAAGATATGAGAACTCGTGTATACAATTCCATTCCTCATATTTTACTTTCGGAAATAAATCCAACAAAGGTTGGGCGGTTTCTTTTGCACGATTATAAGAAGATGAAACAATCAAAATGGGACTTTCGGTATAGTTACGAGCAAATTCCGAGGCCTGCTTTTTCCCCAGCTCTGTAAGTAAATCGTCACCCGCATCACTTGTCTCAAAGTTTTTAATATTTGCAACTGATTCTGCGTGGCGCACGAAAATAATATGCCTCATACTATTTTTTAAGTACGTCTTTCATCACCAAAGAATATATCTCTTCAGATGAGCGTATTGTAGTGTCGTATACAGATACTGCAGAGTCTTTCCTATCAATATAAAGACTATAACGTTGCGATAATTGTTCAGGTTTAGTTACTGTCCATGATCTTCCGCCGGCTACTCTTTCTTGTAGTCTTTCTTGTAGAACTTCTAATGGCGCCTCTAAGTTTATTTCAAAAAAATCAATTGACTCTTCTTTTGCGAGCGCAGAATAAAAGCTTCTCATTTCAAGCATTATACTTGCGCTTCCTTCAACAATAATTGATAGGTTTTTATGCACGGCTTCTCTTGATAATGTTAAGAGTAAATCTTTTACTAACATTCGGTCTTTTTCACTGTCAAAATCTGAAATTAGTCTTTTGATAATATCAAACGAGCCCTTGAAGAGTCTTTTTTCTCGTTCAAGAAAAATCTTGACCAAGGATGTTTTCCCGCTGCATAGTGGACCACTTACAATAAGAATATAATTCACATTTTTATCGTATCATATATCTTTTTACTTATAAACCGGGCTAACAATACAGAAAGCGCGGCGGAAAGAGTCTCATAATCAAACCACAGAACCCCGCCACTGTTTTAAAACAGTGGCGGGGTTCTGTTTGTATCCAAGGGCTAACTATTTATTGTGCGGACAATTCTTTTGCCAATCGCGCGAATACTTCCGGTTTATCTTTGGCAACCTCAGAGAGCACTTTACGGTCGAGCTCAATGTCTTTCTTTTTTAATACGTCAATAAACGCGCTGTATGAACGAAATCCATTTTCTCGTACCGCCGCATTGAGGCGCACTATCCACAATCTGCGAAATACATTCTTCTTATCGCGACGATGTGCGAATGCATATCGCCCCGCGTGTGCCAACGCTTCTTTGGCATGTTTCTTTTTGGTGCTTCTGCTGTGGCGATAGCCCTTTGCGCGCGAAAGTATATTTTTGCGTCGTTTAAGCGATGTTGTGCCTCCTTTTACTCGTGTCATGGTATAAGATTTGCTTTAGTTAAGATATTAAAATTACGAACCGGGAAGAAATCGTCGTCGCGCGCGCTGGTTCATCGTAAACGAAGACGTTCGCCGCTTTGCCCTTGTTTTATTTCCGGACTCTTTTGCATTTAGGTGGTTTTGACCGACGGCGCGAGTAACCAGCGTACCTTTTTTGGTAACACGAATGCGTTTTGTGTATGATTTGTTAGTTTTCATAATTTTTTATTGTGTAATATTTTCTTTTTCAGGTTTTTTTGTTTGTTCCTTTCGTGTTACCGCCACTTTGTCACGCTCAATGACCGTTGCATATCCCTTTGGGCACCTCGCGATTGGGTCGCTCACCTTGAACGGGTATGGTATGAGAAGTAAGAATTTTTCAAGGCGTGATTTCAGGAACTCTTCTCCCATACCTTTATAGCGACCCTTAAGGAACAATTCGGCGCGAACACGATGCCCTTCGGATAGCCATTGCGCCGATTTTTTCACTTTGAGGAGCATATCGTTTTCGCCGGTACCAACCTTTATCTGCACCTCCTTGGTTTCAGATACTTTTGCATTAGCCCGGGCGGCAGACTCCTTCTTGCTCTGCTCATATTGAAATTTACCATAATCCATTACTTTCGCAACCGGCGGGTGAGCCGCGGGAGATATCTCAATCAAGTCAAGATGCGCTTTCTTGGCGGTTTCCAGAGCGGTGGCAATATCCAGTACACCCAAGTTCTCTCCTTGGGGACCTATAACGCGGAGCTCTTTAGCTCTAATCTCGCCGTTAATATGAATTTTTTCAAAACGATTATATTTCTTCAAAGCGTGTATTGTAATACTAGCACAATAACCGAACAGCGCAATCAACCCCGCCGCCCGTTTATCATGCTGAATGTCTACTCATGGCTTCGCATAAATACCGCAACAAAGAATAGTACAAAACTTAAAGCGCCCCACAAGGGCGCCTTAAAAAGAACATTGAAGATAACCTCATTGTATCTTGCCGTTGCCAAGCATACATGCGATTATTATAAATAAATTACTCATAATATATTTTACACATGACCACGAACACCATTGAAACATCATCAACAGCTCACTTTTTTATTGCAAATACAAAAAGTGCTCCAATTTGGCTTCTTATACGGCTATATGTTGGGTGGGTGTGGATCTCTGCCGGGTGGGATAAAATACACAACCCATTATGGTTTGGGAATGGTGCCGGCACTTCACTCACGAAATTCGTACACTATGCTCTTACCAAGACTGGTGGAGTACACCCTGATGTGCAGGGGTGGTATGCCACTTTTCTTGAACACGTTGTTCTTCCGCATGTTGTTTTTTGGTCATACCTTGTCGTTGCGGGAGAGTTGTTGGTGGGACTTGCGCTTATTTCCGGACTTTTTGTCGGAATCTCAGCTTTCATCGGTATTTTTATGAATTTGAACTTCATGCTTGCGGGAACAGTGAGTATCAACCCGATACTTTTTACGCTCGGTATAGGGCTTGTGCTTGCATGGCGCGTTGCTGGATACTGGGGTCTAGACATCTTCGCGCTACCTGCACTAAAACGTGTATTTCACCAATATGCAAACAAATTAAAACGGCTCCGCAGAAACGGCCCGGAGGTCTTTTGACGGGGGGTGTGATGGTCGTAGAGCTATTCTTATAGTCTTTATGGTACAGTTTCTTTATGAAATTATTGCTTACGTCCGATGGTCTTACCAACAAGTCAATTGCAAATGCTTTAATTGATTTAGTTGGGGAATACAATATATATAAATGCAGGCAAAGATACTCATGGTTATGGTATAGAGAGTTTGATCTAAATTAAAAAGCCCCATCCGGAGATGGGGCTTTGAAGGGAATCCTTGAGCGCAGGATATGCTCAAGACCCCTTCCGATTTACCGCTTCACTCTTCTGTACCGCTGTGTGTGGCGTGTCCTCTCATGATATTTCTCCTTCTGTGGACACGTGCTGCTCAAGCGGCTGTTGTCCGCCGCAGCAGAAAATGACTCATGACCTGGGTCATTTTCTGCTGCGGCGGACAACACTTCTCATCAAAGATCTTCTAAGTAAAAAGATACCATAGCAGATATTTTTATCAACTGCTTTATACATGTTCACTAATGACTCGTGAATGGGTTAATTTCTTTTGGATTGTTTGGCACCGCTTACAAATGGATTATCGCGGATGTAAAATCGCCACGGAAGCTCGGTGCCGTTTCTGTGTACCTCTCGCATAATGGTTGTTCTATGGAACCCAAGTTCTCTTGCGATACTCCCATATGAATACTGTTTGCAGAGCAAAAGCGCTA
>VAPL010187293.1_pt1 | contig 12992 bp, 8 predicted proteins | sample 3395061 | NCBI WGS metagenome assembly VAPL01 (sample SAMN08290444, study PRJNA428436) | hydrothermal vent metagenome | isolation source: Deep-sea hydrothermal vent chimney 2 | place: Pacific Ocean: Juan De Fuca Ridge | depth 2182 m m
CTTGCCAAAAAAACTGCTCAGCATTATGGAACTAGACATCACGAATTTATGGTTTCCACAGACAATCTACCTAGTTTGTTTGAAAAGGTTATGTGGCATACGGACGATCTTGTCTCAAACCCAACTGCAATTCCAATGATGATGCTTGCGGACTTTGCTAAAAAAGACGTTGATGTGGTGTTGGGAGGAGATGGAGGAGACGAGCTGTTTGGAGGTTACGAACGATATAGATTAAGTCTAGCAGCTACTTATTACCAGAAACTTCCTTCTTTTGTAAGGAAATTGGCAAGTGCTTCTCCTAGAGCAAAGAAGCTCAATGTTCTTCCGGGGATAGACAGGTTTGTGTTATTTATGTTTCAAAAAGACAATATTCTTTCTCGTGTATTAAGTGATGAATTGGTTAACGACAAGTCATCTCACTTTTTCAACTCTCATTATGAGATGGACAAGAAGAAAGGTTCATTTGAGGAAGCTTTTATGGATATAGATAGACAAAGCTGGTTGGTAGATGAATCTTTGAATTTGTCTGACAGGATGTCTATGTCTGCAGGACTTGAGCAAAGAGTGCCACTCCTCGATAAAGAGCTCGTTGAGTTTTCAGCAAGTATTCCTTTGAGATATAAATTAAGCCTCTTTGATACCAAGATAATACTCAAAGAATCCTTTAGGGGAAAGATTCCAGATTTTCTTTTAAATCAACCAAAGCGCGGGTGGTTTTCACCTGGAGCTAAGTGGTTGCGGTATCCTCACGTTTATAGCTTTGCTAAAGAAGTTCTTTCCCATGGCTATTACCCAGACACAGCACCACTTTTTAAGTGGGAGGAAATAAGAAAGATATTGGAGAGCCATAAAAATAAAAAGGAGTATAATTTGACGGTATTGTGGGCTCTCATTTCATTTCAAATTTGGGCAAAGAAATTTCAGGTAAAAATATGAAAAAAATTCTTTATATAGCGAACGCTCGAGTACCTACAGAAAAAGCGCATGGTATTCAGATTATGAAAATGTGTGAAGAGTTTTCTAATTTAGGGCATAGCGTTACGTTAGTCGTTCCTTGGCGTTTTAATCCGATAAAAGAGGATCCTTTTACATATTATGGAGTACGAAATAATTTTAAAATAAAAAAAATTCCCTCAATTGATTTAGTAATGTTTGGAAAATTAGGGTTTTTAATCCAGACATTTTCTTTTGCGGAGTGTGTGTCTTGGTATGCGCTTTTTAAAAAAACAGACATTATTTATTCCCGCGACGAGGTTCCAGCGTTCTACCTTGCTTTATTTAAGTCAAATGTATATTGGGAGGCACACACAAGTAAGTACAATTTTTTTATCAGAAAAATGTTGAATCGCTTGAAGGGTTTGGTTGTGATATCAAATGGTCTGAGAGAATTTTATGAAAAAAAGGGCGTATCTTCAGACAAGATACACGTTGCTCCGGATGGAGTAGATTTAGAGGCATTTACTGTCTCACTGAGTAAAGAGAATTGTCGCAAAAAATTAGATTTGCCATTAGACAAAAAGATTGTCATGTATGCTGGACACTTGTACAAATGGAAAGGAGTCCATGTTCTTGCCAGAGCAGTTTCTTTCCTAGAGAAGAATGCTCTTGCAGTTTTTGTTGGAGGTACGGAGAAAGATATAAAGGAATTTAAAAAGATATATGGAAGTTATAAAAATATTCTTATCATTGGTAAAAAACCATATGAAGAAATTCCATTTTATCTTAAGGCGGCAGATGTACTTGTTCTTCCTAATTCCTCCGAGAGCGATATCTCGCGTCTATATACATCTCCGATGAAGCTTTTTGAATATATGGCAAGTTCCATCCCGATAGTAGCGTCAGATCTTCCCAGTATTCGGGAGGTTCTAAATAAAGACAACAGTATACTGGTTGAGTCGGATAATCCGGAAAAGCTTGCACAGGGTATTCGAATGCTTATATCTGATACAGATTTATCTAATAAACTTGCTGTACAAGCATGGGAAGATGTAAAGAAATATACATGGAGTGCTCGGGTCAACAATCTTATTAAGTATATGTTGAAACAATGGTGTATTGGATGCAATTTAGTTATGTCACATTTTGAACAGTTATCTAGTTATATACCAAATTTAATTGAGCGTAATATCTTGGACATTGGTTCAGGTCGCGGGGAGTTTTTGATAGGAGTAGCAAAAGCGGGGGGTACGGCTGTGGGGGTGGAGATTAATAATATATATATTAAAACTTCCAACAAAAACGCTCGCAAAGAAGGTGTGTCTATAAAAGTTGTCGAGTCTCAAGGGGAGAAGCTTCCTTTCTCTGACAGTTCGTTTGGTTTTGTAAATGCTTCCGAGCTTATAGAGCATGTAGAAGATCCAAGTAAGGTTTTTTCTGAAGTTTATAGAGTACTTGAGCTGGGCGGTTTTTCTTATGTAAGCGTTCCAAATCGCTTTGGAATAAAAGACCCTCATTTTAAACTGTATTTTGTGAATTGGTTACCACGTTCTTTGACTAATATTTACATAAAAATTTTTGGTAAGCATAAGGATTATGAGGATTCTGTCTCTGGTATACAAAGGTTGACAGAGATGCACTATCACACATTCTTTTCTGCTGAAGTTTTTTTTAAGGGTCTGGGTTTTAATGTTGAAGATATTCGTGAAAATAGGATTAAAAGCGAATACGGGCGTTTGTTCAAACTGCCGTTTCTAATTTTATATTACTTACTTAGGCCTTGGTATTTTGACACATTCCATATTGTGCTTACAAAAACGAAACATAATTTTTAATAAAATATTATGTCTTTTAGATTAAAAAATATTCTCTTACTACTTTTTTCTTTCATAAGGTTTCTTTTTAATGGAAGGGCAAATAAACAAATAGTATTTCCTAAACAAATTCTTATTGTTCAACTAGCTAAGATTGGAGATATGGTATGCACAACTCCAATGTTCCGCGCAATTAAAGCAAAATATCCCACAGTTAAGGTCTGTGTAATTGGCGATAAGACAAATAAAAAAGTTTTAGAAGATAACAAAGATGTAGACGAGTACATTGTTTTTGATAGGAATATAATTGGTCTTATCAAAAAAATCCGTAATAAAAAAGTAGATTTTGCATGTATTACGGGGCCAGATACAATTGGTTTGGCTATTTTATATTTATCAAGTGTGCAATGTATAGTTGCCCCAAATGTTGTTGGTGGAAAAAGTATACAAACCAAAACTTATGAGAAATTGAAGAATCTCGTGTTAACAAAACAACATCGGATGGGTTCATATGCTCCTCGGGAATATCTGAGATTACTTGAACCTCTTAACATTATTACAGATGATACGACAAAACACTTGTCATTTTCCGTCAAAGCGGACGAAAAAGTATCTGATTTTTTTAAAGAAAGGGATATTTCTTACACAGACGATTTTATAGTTGGTATTTCTCCATCGGCGGGGAATAAGGTAAAAAAATGGTCAGAAGAAAAATTTGCTAAAATTGCAGATTATATATATAAAAAATATAATGCAAAAATTATTCTCATTGGAGAATCAAATGATGTTGAAGAGGTAGAAAAAATGATCTCTGCATTAGATGTTGATACAAAAGTCATTAATGCGTTAAAGGTTTTTAATATATATGAATTAAAAGCGTTGATATCAAAAATGGATATGTTTATTAGCGTTGATACTGGTCCTATCTACATAGCGGAAGCGTTTAAGGTACCGACCATAGACATTACCGGACCAATTGATGAAAAAGAACAGCCTCCTATTGGGGTATTTCATCGAGTAGTGACCCCAAAGAGTCGTAAGAAGCCTGAACTTCACGTAATGAATGCGCGCGAGTATAATAGAGTGGAAGCACTTCGACAGATTGAATCAATCACAGTAGATATGGTTGCGAATGAGGTAGATAAATTATTTATAAAGATCAGTAAGAAGTAATACTAAGAAGTGGAAATTATTTACAAGATTTGGGTTATGAACTAAGAGTATTCTAATTAAAAAAGATAGAGCTATTTTATATGACAAAATGTATTTTGTGTAAGACTGATGGAGTCTCCATTACTTTCAATAATATCGACATGTTTAAATGTCTTGAGTGTGGTCTTGTTTGGAGACAAGAATTTGATATTCCAATAAAGCATTATGAGGACAAAGAAATAAATCTAAGTTCTGAAAAAATTAAAGACAGGATAGATAATTGCAGAGATAGGGTTAAGACATTTGGTAAGTATACTGATTTAAATAATCTCTGTGATGTTGGTTGTGGTGAAGGTATTTTTTTGAAAGTTGTAAAAGATCATGATTATGTTAATTCTGTTGGAGTAGATCCTTCTGATAAAGTATCTGATTTTGCGAAACAGAATGATTTGAAAATTGATAAAGGTACTGTGGATGATGTATGTGATTTTGTCAAAAAAAATAACATACATACCCTTACAATGCTTCATCTTATTGAGCATCTCTCAGACCCATTGAAAGCATTAACAAACATTAATGCTTGTCTTTCGGAAGGAGACTGTATTGTGATAGAAACTCCTGATATTGATTCTTATATGTTTAAAGCTTCAAAATATAAACACGACCTTATTTACCCAGAACATCTTTTTTATTTTAATAGAAAAAATTTAGCAAAATTGATAGAGAAGAGTGGTTTTTCAATAATAAAATCAGGAAAGCGTGATTTTAATCAACGAAATATTAATGTGCGGAATTCTTTACAAAAATTAGGGTTATTATCTGCATTTTCTAAATCAACGAACTTACATAAGTTGTCAGATAATCTTAAATCAAAACAGGCGTTTGTAAGACGTGTTCCGACGAGTGGTTTGTTTAGGTGTCTCGTTAGGAAGATGTTGAGCAAGTTGGTAGTAATATTTAACCGTACAGATTATCAGTGGGTTGTGGCGAAGAAGTAGCTTTTGAGGTTAAAAATAATTATATGAAAAAAGACACCTTTGATTATGTGTATACTCTAGAATTTCTCAAAAAGGTTAACACTATAAAATATGGGGATGAACTTCTTTGTAACCTTTTTTTCTATGATAAGTACAATCTTTGGCAAGGATATCAGCAGTCCATTTTCGCTAAAATTAAAGTTTTCAGTAAGAGAAAGAAATATGATACACAGTGCGGGACAAAGTTGTCTGGTATAAAAGATATTATTGTTCAGGTTTTCATATTGTCTAGTGGCTGTATGGCTTTTTTTGTTCTCTTAGTATCTGGGAGGAAGACTATTATCTATAGTGTCGATAAAGTTAGCCCTCCTTTTCGCAGCGACTTTAGAATAGAGGAATTATATCGGGTACTAAAATATAAGAACATTCGTTATATTGAATTTTTCCATACAATTTTGGGGAGGTCTACTTTGATGAATATGGTTAAAAGATTACGCCCAGCTTTTTATATAGAATCCTTTGATATTTTATTTAAAATTTTAGTCTGCTTGAGATTTATAAAATTACAAGAAATATCGTTTATTGAAGAACTTGATTTATCTCAATTCAAAACTCAATCTGAAAAATTTTTTGTAAAAAAGATGATAAAAGATTATATTTTTTATTCTCAGCTTTCAAAATTTCGCATTACTGTATTCAGCAGACTCTTGTCGTTTAGTAAAGTGAAAGTTTTGTTTGGAATAGATGATGCCAGGTCTTATCAAGAGATAATAGTAGCTTGTAGAAATAACAATATTATATCTTATGCACTTCAGCATGGTCATTTCACAAAATACCATGTGGGCTGGCTTGATAATGTTTTGTTTGAGGGTGAATGTATTTCACCTGACGTGTTGTTGGTATGGTCAGAATATTGGAAAAAGGAATTGGTTCGGCTTGGTACTTATTTTACACAAGAACAGATTGTCGTTGGTGGTATGAAAGAGGTTGTGTATAAGGCAGGCACCTCATTTCATATGACAGAAAAAGAGACCATCATTCTTATTCCTTATGAGAATGATGCACCTAAAGAAGAACTGAAATTATACATTAGTAAGTTGCTCACATGTCCTCATGTAAAGCTTATCTTTAAACTAAGGCCAGATATGCCAAAAAAACAGCAACTTGAAGAATATGATCTTACTAAGAATGAGGACGTTTTGGCGGTATTTAATTTTGAGGACATCATTTCAAATGTAGATATTGTCGCCGGAGTTTACTCCACATTTCTTTACGACGTCTTAAGGTATGAGAAAAAAGTTGCTTTGTTTAAGACAACTCTTGATTACGGAGAAGGAATTGTCATAAATGGGCTTGGTGACTGTCTTGGACCTTCGGAAGAGGTGTGTAAGCAGATTTTAATAATTAAAAATACGTCAAAAAAAATAATTGAAGAAAGGAAACAGAGATTATATGGAATTACCCCAATTTCTCTTGAAAAAACTCTTGGATCAATTATGTCTGATATAGTATAACAATACATGTTAATTTTAAAAAAAATCAAAGAATATTTGTATATTTTATGGCAGGGATGGAAAAGAATTTTTTCTTACCCCAAAGATGTTCTTCCAGTAAATGGGAAGATTGATTACAATGCCTATTGGCAGGACAAAAGAGGAGAGCATATTGGGGAGTTGAGTGACTGGCAGCTTGAGCGTGCACACCTTATAGAAAGAGTTGTCGGCGGTAGGGAGCTAAGCATTGTAACAGATATTGGATGTGGAGATGGCGGGATATTAAAATATATCAAGGAACATATTGCAGTAGAACGTGTGATTGGCATTGACACTTCCGCTTTTGCCCTTGAACAGGCGTCAAAATTTGGTATTGAAACTATCCAAGCTGATATAAGGAATATAGAAATGTTAAGAAATATTCCCAGGTCTGATTACATTCTTTTGCTTGAGGTTTTAGAACATATACCAAATGCTGAAGAAATGCTTGCCTTTGCATACTCTAAATCAAGTAAGGGGGTTTTCTTTTCCTTCCCAAACTCAGGCTATTTTCCCTACAGATTACGTCTTTTGTTTGGAAAATTCCCCGCTCAATGGCGACTGTATCCAAATGAGCATGTTCGCTTTTGGACACGGTGTGATCTAAAGTGGTGGCTGAAGGCTTTGCGTATCGGTCAGTATGAAATCCGTTACTACAAAGGTATCTCCCTACTAAATAAAATTTGGCCATCAATGTTTGCATCTGGATTCTTCGTACATATAAAGAAAGAAAAGTGAATAACTCAAAAAAACTAAACATTGCCGTTATAGGTGCTGGGAAGATGGCTCAACATGCTCATTTGCCAATTTTAAAAAAATTGCAGGATATCGATCTTTGTAATCTTTCCTTGATTTGTGATATTAATGGCGAGATTGCAAAGAAGAGTGCCGCTACGTTTGGATTTGACTCTTTTACGCATAATGCAAAAGAAGTATTTACTAAAAAAAATATCGATGCTGTATATGTTTTGGGAACGGTCAAAATGCACTATGAATATGGGAAAAGTACCCTACTTTCAGGAAAGCACTTGTTTTTAGAAAAACCACCTGCTTACGATTTTGCTTCATTGCTTGAGTTGTCTGATATTGCGTCCGCACACAATCTAATCGCGGTGGCAGGGTTTAACAGAAGGTTTGCAAAGAATATTAACCAAGTTCGGGATGAAATACGAAAGTCGTCAAGAATCTCAACATTGGAAGCGTCATTTCATAAACCCGCGCTGGGAGTCGTCCCTCCTTATGGTGCTTCATCCTGGCTACATGCGAATTCGATCCATGCAATAGACACACTTTGTTATTTGGTTGGAGAGAGTCCTGTTGAAATGAGTAGCTATGCTAATGCTACAGATGGAGAAATTCCTGAAAACTTCTCAGCTCTTTTGAGGTGGAAGAATGGGGTCCACGCTATTATTGTTTCCAATAATACGGCCGGAAGCAGAATGGAGCGTTATATTACACATTGTCCTGGGGTGACCTACGATTGTGAAAATTTTAATTTGGTTAAATACAAGGATGGGAAAAAAGAAGAAATAATATATGGGGATTCTTTTGAGAGTCGTGGTTTTTATGGAGAGGACGAGGAATTTATCAAAAGTATTCTCCAGAATAGTAAACCTCGACATAGTTTGGAGAACATACTTACTTCTTTGTATTTAGTGGGGCTTATGGAGAGGTCCTTTACAGGTCCAATTCAGTTACCGGAACTGCAGAAGGATAACAAGAACAAACATGTTTCTTTGGTAGAACAAAAAATCGTACAGAATAAATATGATCGGAAGTCAATTTTGATTTTGAATCCTGAAGTTGTTAATCCTGAGTTGCCTAAAATTTTCGAAAAATACGATCTTGTATATATGGATACAGTAAGATCTTTATCAAATGAAGAAAGAGCTAAAGTCAGTGCCGTAATAACAGGAAGAGCTGGTATACCTATCACGTCGGATTTACTTGATCTACTTCCGTCTATCGAAGTTGTTGGGGTTGTAGGAGCTTCACTAAAAAAGTATAATCCGGAAGCAATAATCCAAAAAGGAATCCCAATAATCAATGCTTCAGATGCCTATGCTGAAACTGTTGCAGAGTTTGCACTTATGTTGGCTATTTTGGGTGTGAGAAACGCATCAAGATCTCATGATGTGATGCGGAAAGGTGGGTGGGGTGTAGTGTATATGGGCGGTTTTGGAAATACTTTTTTTAAAATTTTAAATATATTAAAATCGGGTTCTTATTTGGGAAAATTGCGACAGTCGCTCAAACATTTATGGGAGCGAGTTCCAAGTAGTCTAAAAAAGAAAGTGGAGGAGGCGAAAGGTTCTGGGTCTGGTGGCGATGTTAATTTCAAAGGTATCAGCATTGGAATTATTGGGTATGGCGCTGTGTCGAAAAAATTTATTGCACTGTTGCAGCCGTTAGGTTGTGATATAAAAATTTTTTCCGAGCATTTTAACGAAGAAGTGGCAAAAGATCTTGGAATTAAAAAGGCCACTTTGGATGAAGTATTGGGGTGTAAGGTTGTCTCACTGCACAGGGGGCTTTCTAAAAGGACGATAAAATGTATTGGTGAGTATGAAATACAGTCTCTAAAATCCGGATCAGTGTTTATTAATACATCAAGAGGGGAAATTGTCGACCAAGATGCTCTTTTGAAGCGATTGAAAAAGGGTGATATATTTGCTTGTCTTGATGTTTTTGATACTGAACCATTATCAAAAAGTAGTCCACTTAGGACATTACCAAACGTATTTTTAACATCGCATATATCAGGTGCGACCACAGAAATGTATGGTAATGCGGTGACTACTGTTGTTGATAGGGTTATGAGATATCTAGATTCGGAAGAAGAAGTTGATTTCCCTACAGTATCGAGTACCACCATGCTTGACAACATGTCATAAGTGGAAGATAAAATTATGAACCATTTTCTCAGCAATTTTCTCTAGGTGTCCTACTGTGTTTTTTATTCGTTTCTACGTTTTTTTTCGAAAGCATTGCATATTTGGAAGTATGGGAGCTGTACATTAATAAATACTAGTTATTTTAAAGCCATTCAGTTTTTACAGGGTCTCGGGCATAAGCTTTATAGACTAAAGAAAGATGAAGACATTGTTTCGTTAGAGGGATTGGTTCTAAATAAAGATGCTCTGCAGAAATTTACTCCAGACAATTTTATTTTTAAGAAACGTTTTTTAGCTAATTTTCAAAGTTTTAGATCTCTATCTAAGAATATTTCTAGTTTTTTCTTGTCTTGCTCAAACAGTAAATTTGTTTCAGCAAGGTATTTTTTAGGGAGAAATATTTTACGTGTGTTTATGAAGTCTGAACTGTCCGATATCATTTTTCGAGATGTTCTTTTAGGCACTTATAGATCCATGTAGAGCCTCCTCGTGTTGTTCCTATACCTAAAAAATCAATTTTAAGTCCCTTCTTCATTTTATTATGTATTAGGTATTTACCGCCGGAAGAAATAAATTAAAAGCATCAGGTTAACAGAATTTGCAATTAAGATTGACGAAACTACCCCCCAGATTCCATATAGAGGGAGGAGGATAATGATGGAAATAATACGAATAGACGGGGTTATTATTTTTAGTGCATATAATTGGGACTTTCTCATATGTGCAACGAGCGTTTGTCCAAATAATATGGAAGGTGTGAATAATAAAATGAGAGCAAATACTTGTGAATATAGTATGGATTCGAGATATTGTGGAAATAATAACTGATAAATATATGGCGCAATCAAGATATAGGAAATTACTACAATGAAAGAAATCATCAGAGACAGAATGGCTTTCCTTGGAAGAGTTTTTCTTAATTCGGGCATGCTCTTATTGCTTAGTTTTGGAAGTACAAGTGTCGCTAATATTTTATTAAAATTTTTTAATTCTAACGGAATAGCTGTTGCAAAAACATAAATAGCCAGTTGTACGGCTCCAAGAAAATGAAAAATGAGTATTTTATCTATGTAATTGGCTACTGTGGATAGGATACCCATTACACTCAAATGTTCTGCAAAGGGTACGGTATTTTTGTCCGTAACATGATTATGTTTGTGCTTTGCAACAGTTCTTTTATAGTAGAAAATCACTGGTAAGGTGATTGCCAGAAAATATACGAGTATAATCAGGGCGACGTTCTCAGGGAAGAAGAGAATCACTATTATAATTACAATTGCAGGGATTAGGCTTCGTACTATGTTATATATGGAATTGGTTTTAAAATCTCTCTTTCCATTTAAGAACGAACTATAAAGTACGTAGGCCGAAAAAAGAGGTTGAAATATACCAATAACAATAAGAGACAAAGCCAACGTTGTGTTTTTGTTAAAGAAATAATAGGCCGCGCCGGAAAATGAAATGAAAAGTATCAGTACACTCCACTTTAGTTGTTTTTTAAAACCCTCCTCAAGGGACCCTTCAAACCCTCGTGATACTGCTTGGGTTATTGCTATGCCCATTCCTGTCAATGTAAATGCTCCTATTATTCCCGCAATAGATAATATAAATTTATAGGTTCCAAAGACTTCCTTTGGAACCAAATTTGCAAAGGCAACTGACAGAGCCAAGCCTGATATTATTGCCACAGAATTTCCAAGTACCAGCCAACTTCCTCCTTTAGTAAGGTATAGCATATCGGTTTTAGTATATTTTTCACTCCATCGCAGAAGAGTATAGACCTTGCTTCTTATCCTTTTGACCATTGTAGTCAATAGTACTGAATCAAAGCCGTTTTTCCTAGTACTCTTTATTGCGAAATGATATAGTATGCGATATGAATTTTGAAAAGATTCTCAAGTATACGATCATTGGCGGTTTGTTTCTTATTCCATTGATACCATTCATAGTAACAAACTCAATGTTCTTTCCATTTATTACTGGGAAGAATTTTATTTTTCGTTTTCTAGTTGAGGTTATATTTGGTCTATGGATCTTGCTTGCTCTAAAAAATAGAATATATCGTCCATCTTTTTCTTGGATAGGTATAGCGGTTTTTTTATTCATTTTTATAATAGCGATAGCGGATTTATTTGGAGAAAATCCATTTAAAAGTTTTTGGAGTAATTTTGAAAGAATGGAAGGTTTTGTGGGGCTACTTCATCTTGGAGCATATTTTCTTGTAGCGGGTACTGTCCTTAATACGCGCAGGTTGTGGTTTAACCTAGCTAATGTTTCTGTATTGGCCAGTGTGATCATGGGGATTTATGGTCTAGTGCAGATTGCAGGTAAGCTTGTTATCAACCAAGGTGGAGTGAGAGTGGATGGAACTTTTGGAAATGCTGCATATTTGGCGGTTTATATGATTTTCCATGTATTTATTACAGCTCTTCTTTTGATTAAATGGCGTGGGGCGTCTTTTGTGCGTTATTTTTATATTGGTGCGATTTTTCTACAAATATATATTCTCTTTGAGACCGCTACTCGAGGTGCGATTCTAGGTTTGGTTGGTGGTTTGTTGCTCACGTCGTTACTTATAGTTATCTTTGGTAGAGAATATAAACAGTTACGTAAAGTATCCTTTGTGTTTATTATGGTTGTTTTACTGGCGGTAACATCTCTCTTTATTGCAAGAAATACTAGTTTTGTAAAAGATGGTTTAGTACTTTCTCGTCTAGCAAGCATTTCTCTCTCTGAAGGGTCTTCTCGTTTTACTATATGGTCCATGGCATTTGAGGGATTTAAAGAACGTCCTGTTTTAGGATGGGGTCAGGAGAATTTTAATTATGTCTTTAATAAATATTACGACCCGTCTTTGTATAAGGATGAACCGTGGTTTGATCGAGCACACAATATATTTTTTGACTGGTTAATTGCTGGTGGAGCGTTGGGGCTTCTTACTTATCTTTCTATTTTCTTAGCCACACTTTATTATCTATGGCGTAAAGAGAGTAGGGTCCATTTCTCTATATTAGAAAGCAGTCTTTTAACTGGGTTATTGGCGGCGTATTTTATTCATAATATTTTTGTCTTTGATAATGTGGTTAGTTATATTCTTTTCTTTTCTGTACTGGCCTATGTCTACAATGAAACTAGAGCTGGAGAGGGTAATGGTTTGTGTTCTAGCTTCAGAATTTCAAAAGGAGTTTTACATCGGCTCGTTACTCCTTTAGTAATTGTGAGTATGTTTGGTGGAGTATATTTGTTGAATGGTACAGGACTTGCAAAAGCTACCAGAGTGATTGATGCGTTGTCTGCTTCTGATTTGTCTAACCGGACTGAAATATTCCGAGAATTGACCTCTGGCGCCAGAGGACTTGGTAGTCAAGAAATAACGGAGCAGTTAGTGCAGACCGCGATAGCCGTGGTACGAAGCAATGCTTCTATTGAGCAGAAACAGGAAGTATTCTCCTTGTCCGAAAAAGAACTAAAAAGACAAATTAGGTATGCTCCTAATGATGCTCGCCTGCACGTCTTCCTAGGGTCTCTTTATGATCAATTTTCTCAGCAAGAAAAAGCTCGGGATGAGATAAAACAGGCGCTTAAACTTTCTCCCAACAAGCAGCGTATTCATTATCAGTTAGCGTTTAATTATTTAAATAGTGGTAAGTACGAGGAGTCTTTAAAGGCTTTTAAAAAGACATACGA
>VAPL010435018.1_pt1 | contig 12986 bp, 12 predicted proteins | sample 3395061 | NCBI WGS metagenome assembly VAPL01 (sample SAMN08290444, study PRJNA428436) | hydrothermal vent metagenome | isolation source: Deep-sea hydrothermal vent chimney 2 | place: Pacific Ocean: Juan De Fuca Ridge | depth 2182 m m
CCAACGTCGCCGAGCTGTGGTGCTTTCATATGATTGCAGTATACAGCGATATGCTTGCTATTGCAAGCACATGAGATCGTGGTGTGGGGGCTCGCTTCGCTCGCCGCTGTCGGTTCGTTCGGCCTAGCGGCCTCTCTTGTCGGCTGTCGGTTCACTCGGCCCAGGGGCCTCGCTGTCGGCTTACGGCCGATGGCCGATGGCCGATGGCCGATGGCCGATGGCCGCTAGAACGCCGTCGTCCTCGCGGCGAGGATGTCGTCGAGAGCATGTTGGATCGAGCGGCGTACGTCTTCGGCTCGCTCGAGGCGTTCGAGCGTGTCGATCGGTCGATCAGGGCCGCATGGCTCGAGCGGTGGGAGAAACCGGATGCGCCATCTGATCGGCAGCGGTATCGGGTTCAGCGCAATGGCGATCTCCTCGACGCGTTGCTCGGGGAAGATCAGTCGGACGAGCTGGGCGAGTCGTTTCGACACCATGACCGCCGGGTGTACTTCCTCGGAGCCGACGATCGCCACCGGCACGATGGGGACGCCCGCTTCCTCTGCGAGGTCGGCGAAGCCACCCCGACCGAGGCGGCCGACACGGTACGCCTCCCACACCGGCTTCATGAAGCCGTGCTCACCTTCGGGAAAGACACCGAGGAGATGCCCCCTCCTGAGGAGCTCCCTGGCATCGTCCCTTGCCGCATAGGCTGCCCCCACCTTCCGATAGAGATGTGAGACGAACGGCAGCATGTTGAAGATCTCGGTGCCGATGACGCGGACGCGTCTCGGGATACTCGCTTCGTTCATCACCGAGAGTGACAGCATGGCCCCGTCGTAGGGGAGGGCGGCACCTCCATGGTTGGCAACGAGGACTGCGCCGCCGTCCATGGGAACGTGCTCGATACCGTCGACCTCGACCCGAAAGTAGTCGTAGTACAAGCCGTTGAGTACATGCCAGGCCATCTCGGCGATCACGGGATCGAGTCCGAAGGCATCGGGGTCGTAGGTGGCGAGGGTGATGTGGCGCCAGAGCGTCGGCCATGTGCTGAACCCCAGCGATCCGGTGAGCGGAAATGCTCGATCGGCGATCGTGCCGTTGCCATGTAGCCCGCACGACTCAGTACCTGTCACGACCGGGAGCCCACACGGGTGACCTTCGATACTGGTCCAGGTGCAATGGAGAGATGTATCGATGAATCGACCCAGACGGGCATCCAGCGCCGCGCGCCGTGCCCGTGCCTCTGCTCTGTCCTCGGGAGAGATCCCAGGCAGTTGCAACGAGCCGAGACCTTCGATCGGGCCCTTCGCATCGTCCTCGATCTGGCCGATGGAGGAAAGAGCGTCGATCAACGCTGACTTGTTCATGCTCGAACGGCCTGCGACCTGCTGGTCGCGGGCGAACTCGAGAAGTTCCTTCTTCGTCAGTCGCTCGAGTTCAGCTCTCGTCATCGTGAGCCTCGATCGATCCGTATGCGCTGAGCACCGTCTGTCGGCAGGTGTACCTGGGCGAGAAGCCGACCACGTCGTGCATCTTCGTCGTGTCGGTGATCCGTCCGTGCTTGAGGAGACCCTTGAGGTGCTCTGGTGAGGAGATGCCGAACCGGGAGAGGCCGTTGAGCACTGCGTCGAATGAGCGCCCCGGGAGAGCCTGGGGAATCCTTCTCCCGAGGCGTAGGACGCGTGAGAGGTACATCTGGCCGTCGGCGGCGATGTTGAACGTGCCGGGAGTCGGGTGGTCCATGGCATGTTCGAGCGCCCTCACTGCGTCGAGTTCATGGATGAACTGAAGTCGTGGATCGAACCCCATGAGGGTCGGTACCGTCGGAAGCGTGAGGTACCTGCTCAAGGGGTTGCCGACACCGGGCCCGAAGATCGGAGCGAAACGCAACGTCGTGAACGATATGTCGGGGTGCCGCTCACGGGCCTCACCGATGAAGTGCTCCATCTCGGTGAGGTCGCGTTGGAAGCGACTCGGTCTTCCGTGTGACCTCGTCGTCTCGGTGAGGACGGAAGGGTTCCGGGGGCTTGCCCCATAGATGGCAGTGTCCGACTTGACGACGACCGATTCCACGCTGGAGAGTCGTTCGATCGCACCGAAGAGGGCGAGCGCGCCGACGATACGTTCCTCGGAGTCCGTGCTCCGTCCCTCCTCCGATGTGCGGTGGACGGACTGGAGATGGATGACGGTGGTCGGGGCCACCTCGAGAACGTACTTCGCGAGCGCCAGGCGGTCGAGGGAGAGGTGTTGGAAGTCGGATCCGAACGCCACTACCGGATCATGGTCGTCCACAGCGAAAACGGTGGTGTTTGGACGCGCTTCGAGACGTCGGATCAGCTTCCCGCCCGTCCACGTCGCTGCACCGGTGACCAGTATTCGTTCCACGGTGGCCAGAGTAGAGGGGGTAGGACGACCATCGCCCGGCCAACCTCATGCGATGTGTCGTGGGACGTACGTCCAGAGTTCGCCTACCTTCTTGCAATGACCTCTGACTATCACCCGCCTCCGAATCAGCGCACGCTCGGTGTGATCGGTGTTGGGTTGATCGGTGGTTCGATGGCTCTCGGGTTGCGGAAGGCCGGATGGAGGGTGGTGGGGTATGACCCCGATCCCGACGTCCGCTCCTTGCTCGAGGACCTCTCGATCGTCGATGAAGTCGCAGACGATCTTGAAGACGTCGTCGACGGAGACGTCGACCTCATCGTTGTCGCTGCGCCACCGAAGGCCACGATCGAGATCCTCGCGATGATCGACACCGATGTTCCCACGATGGATGTGACCGGAGTCAAGTCCCCCGTCCTCGATGTTGCCTCGACGATCCCGAACTTCATCGGCACGCATCCCATGGCGGGCCGAGAAACGGCGGGTCCACGGGCCGCGACGCCTGCGTTGTTCAAGGGTGCTACGTGGGTGGTCATCGAGGGTGCCGACGCAGACGCGCAGCGCCTCGTGGAGTCGGCGATCGTCGAATTGGGTGCCCGAGTCGTCCGTATGGAGGCGGCAGATCATGATCGCGCGGTTGCTGCGATCAGCCACCTGCCCCATCTTGTCGCCGGTGCACTCCTGGCGGGGGCGGTGGACACACCCAATGCGCTGGAACTCGCAGCAGGCAGCTTTCGGGATCTCACTCGAGTAGGAGCCTCCCTGCCGTTGCCGTGGGTCGAGCTCCTCAAGACGAACCGTCAGCCCGTTCTCGACGCGATCGGGCATCTCCGTGTCCGGTTGGCAGTCCTCGAGGCTGCGATCGTCTCAGACGACGACACGCTGCTGTCTCTTCTGACACAAGCCAGGGAGGTCCGCAGATCCCTCGGAGCACCGGTGGCACAGGTTCGCGTCGCTCTCGCCGATCAACCCGGTGAGTTGGCCAAGGTTGGCCACGCCTTCGAGGCATCGGGTGCCGACATCAGAGACATCCAGATGCGTCACGCACCGTACGGCGGTGGCGGCGTGCTCACGGTTGCCGTCCGTCCGGGTGAGGAGAACACCCTGCGCGACGCCCTCACAGATGCAGGCCTGCTTCTGGTTCCCTAGGACTCGCGGTCCCCCCTCGCTCGAAGACTCGCTTGTCCCCCCTGAAGGGGAGACGGATGTTGGGTATCGTCTACTCTTGCCGATGGAGGAAGCATGATCCCAGCACGGCCCCGATTCACTGTCGGCATCGAGGAGGAGTACTTCGTCGTCGATCGAGCGACCCGAGATCTCGTGACTGATCTCCCGAGGTCACTTCTCGCAGACCTCGAGCACCCGCCGGTTGGGGCGACGAGTCCGGAGTTCATCAGGTCTCAGATCGAGATCGGAACCCCCGTTGCGCTCGATGTCGTCGAGGCAGGTGAGTACCTCGTACAGATGCGCCGGTTCGTATCCGATGTCGTCTCATCACACGACATGGCGATCATCGCCGCGTCGACTCACCCGTTCGCGGAGTGGGGTACCCAGCTGCGGACGAACAAGCGTCGCTACCGGATCCTGGAGGAGGCGCTCCAGGGTGTCGTGCGACGACTGCTGATCTGTGGCATGCACATCCATGTCGAGATCGGCGATGAGGATCTCCGGATCGATCTCATGAACCAGGTGACCTACTTCCTTCCACACCTCCTCGCTCTGTCGGCCTCATCGCCGTTCTGGCATGGTTCCGACACGGGGCTCAAGAGCTACCGCCCAGCGGTGTTCCGTTCGCTTCCGCGCACGGGCCTTCCCGAAGAGTTCCAGGATTGGTCGCACTATCAGCGGTACGTCGATGTACTCGTCGAAGCAGGTGTGATCGAAGACGCCTCGAAACTGTGGTGGGACATCCGTCCATCGTCACGCTACCCGACGCTCGAGATGCGCTCAGCGGATCTTTGTACCAGGTACGAGGATGCGATCGCGGTAGCGGCGTTGTATCAGGGCCTCCTGGCGATGCTGTACGAGCGTCGGGTGTCGAACCAGCGGTGGCGTATCTACGCACGGACCCTGATCGCTGAGAACAACTGGCGGGCGCAACGGTACGGCGTTGAAGAGTCGCTCATCGACTTTGGTCGAGGACGGCTGGTCCCGATGGTGGACCTTGCCGAGGAGCTCATCGATCTTGTCCGGGAGCAAGCGATCGAACTCGGAAGTATCGATGCGCTCACGCGGATCAAGGCGATCGCAGAAGGGGGGACCAGCGCTGATCGCCAGCACGCTGTGTTCGCAAGGGCGATCGAGGACGGTGCCGGGATACACGACGCGCTCGTAGCCGTCGTCGACCACCTCATCGATGAGACGGTGGAGGGTCTGTGACCTCGTCGATCCGTATCGCCGGGGCGCAGCTCGACCTCGTCGTCGGTGATCTCGACGGGAACGAACGGAAGATCCTCGATGCAATGGATTGGGCAGACCGACAGGCTGCCGACGTACTCCTCCTCCCGGAACTTGCTGTGTCGGGGTATCCGCCCGAGGACCTCGTTCTGCGGGATGGCTTCGTCGATGCCAACCTGGCGGTCGTCGATCGTCTCGCCGTGGCTTCGGGCTCAACCGCGGTCGTTGTGGGTTTCGTGGACCGGTTGGCGGTGAGTCAGAAGGACGATGATGCTGTAGGCCGCTCGGTGACGAACGCCGCGGCGATCCTTGCGAACGGTGAGATCGTCGACGTGTACCACAAGCATCTCCTCCCGAACTACGGCGTGTTCGACGAAGCACGGTACTTCGCTGAGGGCCGCACACCGATGACGCTGCACACCTTCGGTGGAGTCCCGTGTGGCGTATCGATCTGTGAGGACATCTGGGACGAGAACGGGCCGCCGACGGGACAGTCTCTGGGAGGAGCGAAGGTCCTGCTCAACATCAACGGTTCACCGTTCCACATCGGCAAGAGCGTCGATCGCATGGCGATGCTGACCGAGCGCGCGGCCCGCGGCAACGTTCACGTCGTATACGTCAACTCGGTCGGCGGCCAGGACGAGTTGGTGTTCGATGGTGCCTCGATGATCATCACACCCGACGGGGAGGTGCTCCATAGGTCCCCGCAGTTCCTCGAAGACCGGTTCGTGATCGACGTCGATGTTCCTTCCTCGGGGCCAGCGTTGCTGCCCGTGATCGAGGTGCCATCGCGTGTCGGTGACCGGCCCATGATCGATGCGCCGGCCGTTGCACCGGACCTCGATCCGTCCGAGGAGGTGTATCGGGCGCTGTGCACCGGGCTTTCTGGCTATGTGACAAAGAACGGGTTCTCAGAGGTCGTGGTCGGCCTTTCCGGAGGGATCGATTCGGCGCTCACTGCCACGCTCGCCGTCGATGCCCTCGGCGCCGAAGCGGTGCGCGGGGTCACGATGCCGACGCGATACTCGTCTCGAGGTTCCGTGGAGGACTCCATCGATCTCGCATCGAGGCTCGGGATCCGGATCGAGACGATCCCGATCGACGACGTGTTCGCGAACTTTCTCGACGCTCTGCACCCCGTGTTCTGGGATGCGCCCCACGATGTTGCGGAAGAGAACCTTCAGGCCCGTATCCGCGGGACCGTCCTGATGGCCATCTCGAACAAGTTCGGAGGGATGGTCGTAGCGACCGGGAACAAGTCGGAGATGGCGGTGGGGTACGCAACGCTCTACGGCGACATGGTCGGTGGCTATGCGGTGCTCAAGGACGTGTACAAGACCATGGTGTACGAACTCTCGAGATGGCGCAACCGCACCGAAGAGGTGATCCCGCTCTCGACCATCGACAAGGAACCCTCGGCAGAGTTGCGCCCCGATCAACGGGACTCCGATTCGCTCCCGTCGTACGACGATCTCGACGAGATCCTGTACAAGTACATCGAGGAGGACATGACGGCTCGTGACATCATCGCATCAGGGTGTGATGAGGAGCTCGTGCGGCGCATCGCTTCGATGGTCGACCGAAACGAGTACAAGCGCCGCCAGGCCGCGCCCGGGGTCAAGATCACACGCAAAGCGTTCGGGCGAGACCGGCGGTTGCCGATCACGAACAGGTTCCAGCCGTGACGGAGCGTTCGATCGGGCCGGTGCTCATGAACGGGGTGAAAGTGGATCCCGCGCACGCAGCGATCAGCGTTTTCGACATCGGTTTCCAACGTGGATACGGGTGCTTCGAAGCGATGCGTTCCTACGGGGGGACTCCGTTCCGCATGCACGCCCACCTCGACCGACTCGCCAACAGCGCTCGGAACCTGAGAATCGAACTTCCGGACAGGAGTGTCCTCGCAGACTGGTGCCTCCAGTCGTCGAAGCCAGGAGACGGACAGCTACGCGTCTTCGTAACCGGAGGTCTCGACGCGAAGAACCCGGGGACGGACAATATGATCGTGATCTTTCTCGAACCCCTGCCTGAGATCCCGCCATCGGTACGACTCGACGTGATCGAGGCACCGTGGCACGCAGACGGGAGAACCTCTGAGTTGACCGGCGCCAAGACGTTGTCGTACGGACCGAACCTAGCGGCGACGATCGCCGCCCGGTCGCGCGGCTACGACGACGCGGCTCTGGTTGGTGTCAACGACATCGTTCTCGAGGGTCCCACGTTCAGTCTTGGATGGGTCCGTGGCGGGGTGATGTACACGCCGAGTCTCGAAAGCCATATTCTCGAATCGATCACACGGGAGGCGACCCTCGAGGTCGCCGAGCGGATCGGTATCGACACCGAGACCGGTAGCTACGACCGGAGCCACTTCCTGAGTGCAGACGAGGTATTCGTCATGTCGACGGTTCGCGAGGTCCTGCCCGTGACCGCCGTCGGGGACACCGAGTTCGAGCCGGGCCCGATCACGGCAGCGTTGCGTCGGGGGTTCGGTGACCTCGTCAGGGAGGAGACGGGGTGATCTGGCTTCTCGATGACGTCGATCGTCTCTACGAGGGTGTCGTCTCGGATCCCGATACGTGGATCGAGCAGAGGTTCATCGACTGGTCTGAATCGGTCGTCTCGGGAGGTGAGATCGATCGGGAGATCTCGAAACACCTCAGGCGTGTCATGGTGATGGCACGCAAGCTCCGCGCGTTCTGGGCAGATCACGCCGATCGGCCGGATCTGGAGTGGCGTTCGAAGGTCGATATCGCCCTCGGACCGCGAGCGTGGCGTCCCGTGATGAACCTTTCCATGGCCCTGCTCGAATCCCACGCGGGTGAGGATCTGTTCGATCGCACCGCCGGTCTGTTCCGAATCGTCAACAACGCACCGTATCTCGACGGTATTGGCTACAAAAAATGGTCGGAACGCCACACGCCTTCCGTCTAGCCGGGTAGCATCACCTTCGTGATTGGTAGCAGGCGCGTTGCAGTGGTCGTAGGCATCGTGGTTTTCGTCGCTGCTTGCACATCGAGTCCATCTGCCGAAACAACGACAACCACAGCACAGGTACCGTTGACCACGATCGCTGCCGATTCCACAGCGACGACGACGAGCCAACCCACCACGACGACGGCCGCGCACGAGGAACTGACCCCGCCGCGCTACCGGATCGTCGAGCGGATCGAGGGTGAGGGCCCTGGGGACACCGTCGTGGTTCTTCTTGACCCGACGAGTTACGACTCTCTGACCGATATCGACCTGTTCGATGTCATCGCCGAGGTCGTCGAGCTCTTCCCGCCCATCTCCGTGATCCACATCGTGGACGATCCTGAAGCGGCGAACGTGGTTGCGAACCCGGATGCGTCGAACGCAGAGATCCAGGCGATCCAGATGAACTACCTCGCCAGGCTCGACAACGGCTTCAAGATCACATACCTGGGACCCTTTGCATCGAGTGGCACCGCTGTGCTCGGGAGCTGATCGGCTCATCCCTCCTCACAGCAAGAGGCTTGCCGTGAGGAGAAAGCTTCCAAAGCCAACGGCATCGGTGATCATCGTCAGGAAGATGTTCGAGGCCATTGCGGGATCTTGGTTCAAACGTCGCAGGATCAACGGGATGCTCGATCCGGCGAGCGCGGCAGCGATCGATCCGATCATCATCGAGATCCAGATGATGACCGCCATCTCGAAGGGCGATGGGTTCAGACCGCCGGCACCGTCGGTGCCCATGAGGAGAACAGCGACGGCGACGAGCGCTGCACCGGCCGTGGCGATGACGGCACCTCGCACGAGCCCGATGATGAGCTCGCGTCGCACCGCCCGCGCCTCCTTGCCTCGGGGAAGCTCGTCGACAGCGAGAGAGCGGATCGTGACCGCAATGGCTTGCGCACCGCTGTTCCCGGACAGTCCGGCGACGAGCGGCATGAACGCGGCGAGGAGCGCGTATCGGGCGAGCGTTCCTTCGAACTGCGCAACGATGAAGACCGTGATGAACCCTGCTGCGAGGTTGAACATGTTCCAGGGGAGCCTGCGTCGCACCGACTCCCGTACGGGTGTGAACACGGACTCCTGATCGCCGGCACCGAACATGATGGCGATGTCCTCACCCGCTTCTGCCTGTATCGCTTCCATGGCCTCAGAGACCTTGACCATCCCGACGAGCGTTCCCCCGTGGTCGACGACGGGGATGGCGATCAGCGTGTAGCGCTGGATGAGCTCGGCGACCTCTTCGCGGTCGGTGTCGGTGCGAACCATTGCGATGTTCGTTTCCATCACCTCGTCGACGCCGGTGCTCGGTCTGGCGAACACGAGCTCGCGGAACGGGATGACACCGACGAGCCGCCCGTTGTCATCGATGACGTAGACGTATCGAAGGTTCGATCCCAGCTCATCGTGGAGTCTCCGCAGCGCCTCGATCGCCTCCCCTGCAGTCATCCCTGCGGGAAGTGCCGCGTAGTCTGTGGTCATCATGCCGCCGGCCGTGTCCGCCGGGTACACCAGGAGGGACTCGACTTCGGCTGCCGTTGTAGGGTCGAGCGCGTCGAGCACAGCGCTGCGCTCGCTTCGGGAAAGGGCCCCGATGAGGTCCACCGCCTGGTCGGTCTCCATCTCGGAGATGAGCCCGGCGGCTTCTACGGGTTCGAGTTCTTCGATGACGTCGGCAGCGGCCTCGGGTCGCATCTGATCGAGGACGTCTCCAGCGTCGACCGGTTCGAGGTCCTGGAGAAGATCGGCAGCGCCTTCTTCGTCAAGCGCCTCGAGAATGTCTGCAGCCTCGTGAGGATCCGAACCGGCGATCTGTTCCCATGCATCCTGGTGCGCGTCGAGGTACTCCTCGGCTTCCTCCGGACGGCGACGCGCGAGATCACGGATGGCAGCACTGAGATGACCTGGGCGACGGATCCTGATCTTCATGACAGATGCAGCCTATCGCCTGTATCGACTTTGGACGCGTAACAGGCCCCCAGGGGGATAGGGGCCTGTCACGCTTTTGGTAGGTCCCCCAGGGGGGACGAGGGGACCTACTAAGGGTCGACTTGGCGACCCAGCACCCCTGAGGATATCGGATTGTGGGGACACTTCAAGTCAGACGGTGTTTTTTCTGCGTCACGATGTCGAAATAGTGCCGCTCGGACCGTGTTCGAACGACCGCTCCACGATGCGCCCGATCGTCCATCCCGGCACGGATACATCCTCGAGAGCCTGGTGGAGTGCAGCTTCGAGTGGCTCGTCGATCGCAAGAAGTAACCCCCCGCTGGTCTGGGCATCTGCAAGGAGAATTCGCGCCTCGTGCCCGAGAGGCCCGAACGAGCACATCACCTCAACGGCGCTCAGGTTCCGTTTGGAACCACCGGGGACCATTCCCTGCTCGATGAGATCCTCGACTCCTGTGAGTACAGGAACTTGCGCGACATCGATGTAGGCGCTGACTCCGGATCCGCGTACCATCTCTGCGAGATGGCCAAGGAGGCCGAACCCGGTCACGTCGGTGGCAGCCTCCACGCCGACCCTGTGGGCAGCTTGCGCTGCCCCGGCGTTGAGCGTCGCCATCGTGTCGATCGCGGTGCGTTCGACGTCGGGATCGGCCACCCCGTTCTTGACGGCCGTAGCGATGATCCCGGTACCGAGAGGCTTGGTGAGGACGAGTACCTGTCCCGGCCGTGCAGCGCTGTTCGTCATGATCTCGTCCGGGTGGACGGTTCCCGTCACGGCGAACCCGTACTTGGGTTCGGCATCATCGATCGAGTGGCCTCCGATGATGACGCATCCAGCATCCGCCATGACGGAGATGCCCCCCTCGATGACCCGCTCGAGCACATCGAACGGGATCTTGTCCCGAGGCCAGCCGATGAGTTGGAGCGCCGTCATCGGTTCTGCCCCCATCGCGTAGATATCGGACAGTGCGTTGGCCGCGGTGATCCTTCCCCAGTCGAACGGGTCGTCGACGATGGGGGTGAAGAAGTCGACGGTCTGGACGAGGGCGCGGTCCTCATCGATCTGGATGACCCCGGCGTCATCCGAACCGGTGATCCCGACGAGGAGATCCGGGTGCTGGGTAGCTGGATGGTTGTGCAGGGGACGCAGTACCTGCGTCAGCTCGTCAGGTCCGAGCTTGCATGCTCAACCGGCGCCGTGCGAGTACGCCGTCAGGCGAATGGGGTCCATGGGGAGGGAGGGTAGACGGCTGAGCGGTGTTCGATGACAGCGGTGGACGTTCTCGTGTGCCGGGTTTGCGGGTTCGCGGTCCCCCTTCGTTCGCAGACTCGCTTGGGCCGGGTCTTGGCCGTACCGGGCTCGCGGGCTCGCGGTCCCCCCTCGCTCGCAGACTCGCTTGTCCCCCCTGAAGGGGGGACAGCTGTTCTTGCTTCGCTGCTCGAGTGGTACGAAGCTAGGTCCTCAACGAAGAAGTGAGGGTTCTGTGAAAGTTGGCATCATCGGAGGAGGCACGATGGGTGTGGGAATCGCCCATCGTTTCGCTGCTCGGGGCGCAGAGACGTCGATCGTCGACATCGACCTCGAGAAGGCGGAATCCGCCGTAGAGAGAGTCGCCGGGACGCTGCGAACCGCAGCCGAACGAGGGAAGCTCACCCCCGAAGAAGCGACCGAGGCGATAGGGAGGATCCACGCGGTCGGCTCCATCGATCACCTCGACGAGGACCTCGACGTGATCATCGAGGCTGTCATCGAGAGGCTCGAGTTGAAGCGGTCGATCCTCGAGGCTGCCGAGGTCAGACGACCCCGTGTGCTTGCATCGAACACGTCGAGCATCTCGATCGACTCACTTGCAGAGACACTCCAGCGGCCAGGCGAGTTCGCAGGCATGCACTTCTTCAACCCGGTGTGGGCGATGCACCTCGTCGAGGTGATCAGAGGCAATCAGACGGATCAAGCGACGCTCGACAGCATCAGTGACCTGGTGGAGTTCCTCGGCATGGAACAGGCCGTCATCAACGATTCGGCCGGGTTCGCGACGAGTCGGCTCGGTGTACTTGTTGGTCTCGAAGCCATCCGCATGGTGGAGGAGGGAGTTGCGGCGCCACAGGACATCGACCGGGCCATGACACTCGGCTACCGGCATCCGATGGGTCCGCTCATGTTGGGTGATCTCGTGGGGCTCGATGTCCGTCTCGAGATCGCCGACCATCTTGGGTCTGTGTACGGCGACCGCTTCGAGGCGCCGGCTCTGCTGCGGTCCATGGTCTCCCAGGGCTTGCTCGGCAAGAAGACGGGGAGGGGTTTCTACGATTGGTCGACGGGGTCAGCTCGTCCCATCGAGGAACCGTGAGATAGCCCGGTACGTCGAATCAGGGTCGTCGATGAGGGGGTTGTGGCCTGCCCCGGGAATGGAAACGACGTTGCAGACCGGCATCGAAGCGGCCATGCGGCGTGCAATCGTCGCGTACTTGGAGTCCCGTTCGCCGTGTACCAGGAGCACGGGCATTGTGAGGTCGGCGAGACGATCCCACGCGGAGGGTTGCGTGCCCTGACCAAGATCGACCAGAGCGCGAGCGAGCCCTTCGACCGTGTTGTGCGAACGCACCGACCGGTCTGCTGTCCTCTCAGTCGTATTTCGAAACCTGACGGCGGTGATCCCTGTGGTGGCCCACTCCTCGAGGAAAGCATCAAGCGTCATTGTGGAGATGCGATCGGCGAGCGCACGGTCGCTATCTGCGCGAGCTCGCCGCGCTGCGGGATCTTCAATCCCGGCCGACGCCGATACGAGAACGAGATGTGAGACGAGACCGGGGTGGCTCAACGCCACGAGCAGAGCGACTCGGCCACCCTGGCTGTAGCCGAGCAAGGGGGCAGGCTCACCGACGGAGGCGATGACGCCGGCGACGTCATCGACCGCTTCAGCCAACGAGGATGGCGGACTTCCACCATGGCCGGGAAGATCCGGAGCGGTCACAGCGCGGTGAAGCTGTTCGGCGGCTGGTGCGAACTGGGCGCCGGTAAGGGTGAATCCGTGCAGTGCGACGAGCGGGGGACCCGACCCGAACCGTCGTACTGCGAGCACGGGGATCAGGACTCGTCGATGGGAATCTCGGTCGTGAGCACTTTGTAGACGATGGCGGCGACGATCGCACCGAGTAACCCGAGGAGGAGGAGTTTCTTCATACACCGATGGTAGTGGGCGCAGGGTGTAGGAACCCTACGTTCTGTCGCCGATGCGAGCCTGGAGGATTGGGGTCGAGTTGTGGTCTGTGCCGTGCCGGGCTCGCGGGCTCGCGGGCTCGCGG
>VAPL010149518.1_pt1 | contig 12983 bp, 14 predicted proteins | sample 3395061 | NCBI WGS metagenome assembly VAPL01 (sample SAMN08290444, study PRJNA428436) | hydrothermal vent metagenome | isolation source: Deep-sea hydrothermal vent chimney 2 | place: Pacific Ocean: Juan De Fuca Ridge | depth 2182 m m
ACCGGCGACAACGGCTCCACCGCCGCTTCGTTTTTCCTGGTTTACAATCCCGGCGGCCGCCCTGCTCTACGTAACACCGCTGGCGACACCGCCGTACATCAGCAGATCGGCTATATGGACGCCGGCGCCTCGACCGTCACCTCCTCCAGCCCGGCCGCCAACAACGTCAACCTGCTGGTGGAAATGGTGGTGCTCAACTACCTGGCCCTGCACGGCGAACAGGGCAACTTCGCCGGCCTGTTCCCGAACAACGGCCTGGGCAGCGATCTGGACAAGTACACGGCCTTCAATAATATCGTTTGAAACCCGATGTGTGATGAGCTCCGAATTACCGAGTAAGTCAGTAATATCTACTTTGAATTGACAGGATGCGCAATATCGCACCGACTATTTACATTCTCCCTTACAGGTCAGATATCTGACGATCAAACAGCTTACTGAGCCTACTTTGATAATCCCTAATTCAACTTGAGAACAGGTGAATCAGGATTCAATCTATTCAAAAATTCTTTATTTTCAACCTTGATTTTCGGACATTTATGTCCGAAAATAGTTATTATGAATGGACGCGAACTCTTGAAAAAACTAAAGAGGATCGCCAGGGAGCGGAATCTCCGCCTTGAGGTGATTAAAGAACATGGCAAGGGCAGCCACGCACATCTGTATTTCGGTGGCAGACACACCACGATCAAGGATCGCAAGAAAGAAATCGGCCCTGGTTTATTGAATAAAATGCTGAGCGATCTAGGTCTCGGCAAGGATGACCTCAAATGAGCACACAATTTGCCTATCCCACTACTGTCGAAATCGATAAAGGCGGTTTTTACTTCGTTAACTTCCCAGATATCCCCGGCGCATCAACTGATGGCGAATCCCTGGAAAATGCGTTATTCGAAGCGGCTGACTGCCTGGCCGAAGCGCTGGCGGGGTGCATGAATCGTGGTGAAGATATCCCAGAACCCGGTAAAAAGAAGAAAGATCAATATCTGGTTCCGGTACCACCAGAACTGGCGGGCAAACTCGCACTGTACGTCGTTATGCGCGAACGCAACATCACTAATACCACTGTTGCCAACCTTCTGGGGGTCGATGAAAAGATCATCCGCCGGCTGCTGGATCCTCAACATAAATCAAAAATTGAAAAAATCGAGCAGGCGCTTGAAGCCCTGGGTAAAAAGCTGGTAGTAGGTTTACAGAGTGTGGCCTGATATTCGGACAGATTCAAATCCATGCAGGCATCTCTGTTTTCTTATCTGCGTGCTCATCGGCAACACGGCGCAAGCACAAAACCAGCAACCTGACTGGCAGAAAATAAAAGACGAGGACGGCATCCTGGTCTATAGCACTACGGTCAGCGGCTCGGATATCATCAAGGTTAAAACCGAGGTCATTATTGATGCGCCGCTTGCGCGTATTCGCCGGATTCTGGATGATGCGCCCCAACGCCATCAGTGGATCCCCTATCTCGATCACTCAAAAGTTTTACGGCCGATTTCAGATACACAACGCCTGGAATACAGCCTTTTCGACGCACCCTGGCCGGCCTCCAATCGGGATTTCGTCTATCGCATTCGCTTACAACATTTACAGAACAATCAGCTTGTTTTTGCGATGAAATCCGAGCAAACCTCACTGATGCCGGAGCAGGCGGGCATCATCCGCGCCGAGCTGGTCGAGAGTATCTACACCCTCACCGCCCTGCAGCCGCAACGAACCCGGGTCGAACTGGTGTTTCACGCCGATCTCAAGGGCTGGCTGCCAGTCTGGATCATCAACATCGTTCAGCGCAGCCTGCCCTTTCTGATGTTGAAAAACCTGCGCACACGGGCGGAAATCAAATAATGGCAATGTTTTTTCAATCTAAAATGCCCGCAGGGTGCAAAGGCGCGACCGGAGTGAAGCGTAGGAAGTACCGAATGAAACTCGCGAAGCGAGGTTCTCTCGGTACAAAGGCGCAAAAGATTTTGCCTGTACTCCTGAGTCTTCTGTGCCTGCCTCAACTGCTCCATGCCCAGTGGTTCGAGGATGAACAGGCGATCATGGGTACGCCGGTGCGGGTGGAATTGTGGTCAGATAATCCCCGTGAGGCCAGCACGGCAATGGCGGCGGTGATGAAAGAAATGCACCGCATCGACGCCCTGATGAGTCCCTTTAAGCGTGACAGTGAGTTAGCGCGTATTAACCGTGAAGCCGGTAAAGATCCGGTTATCATTAGCAAAGAACTGTTTCAGCTCATCCAGAAGGCGCAGTCGATTTCCAGACTGACTGCAGGCGTATTCGATATCAGCTTCGCCAGCGTCGGCTACCTCTACGATTATCGCAAGGGCGTCCACCCCTCCCTTCCGGAAATCAGAGCACACCTGCCGGCAGTCAACTACCATGCAATCAGGCTGGACACCGAAACCCGCAGCCTGTTTTTCAGCCAGCCCGGTATGCGCATCGATCTGGGGGGGGATCGCCAAGGGCTATGCCGTGGATCGAGCGATTCAGCTGCTGCAACAGCGGCACATCCGCCATGCCCTGGTCAGCGCCGGTGGTGACAGCCGCCTGCTGGGCGATCGGCGTGGCCGGCCGTGGATGATCGGCATCCGCCATCCGCGCGACACGCCAAAACAGACCAGGGAAGAAAAAGCCCGCACCAGTCCGGTGGTGCTGCCCCTGTCGGATATCGCTATTTCCACCTCCGGCGATTACGAGCGCTATTTCATTCGTGACGGCGTGCGCTACCATCACATTATCAACACAAAGACCGGCCGCTCCGCCCACGCCAGCCAGAGCGCGACCGTGATCGGCCCCGACGCCGGCATGACTGACGCGCTGTCCACCAGTATTTTCATCCTTGGCGCGCAAAAAGGCATTGCCCTGATCAACCGCCTGCCCGACTTCGACGCCGTCATCATCGACGCCAAAGGTCGGCTGTATTACTCAGCAGGGCTCATGCCACCGAAGATGGGCAGCAAGTGATTGTTTTGTGACCGTTTCTACAGCAGATTGCGGTGAGAACAGCTAAAGTTGAAAATGCAGGCAAATTTTGAGAGTCGGGTCACTGCCTGTAACAGTCACTTCGGGGGTATGTTAAAAAAAACCCTTCCTGTAAAATAGGTGCTTGCATATTCAGCCCGTGCGATATTTTTAAGCAGCCCATATCAGCAAACACGCATAACAACATCGATAATCCCCATGATTAAATATTATTTCCTCCTGCTTGCCCTGTTCCTCTCCAGCGCTGCCCTGCAGGCCACTGAAAACGAGCCGCAAAAATCAAAACCGGCTGTACAGAAACAATCACTGGAAAATCGAATTCAGGATCTAAAAAAACAGGTACTGGAACTCAACCGTGACCTGTTCCAGCTGGAAGAAGAGCTGCTGTTTCCGGCTAACACCCAGTTCACGATTTTTCTTTCTTTCGACATCGGCAACTACTTCAACCTCGATGCCGTGCAGATCAAACTCGACGACAAGATCGTCGCCAACCACCTTTACACTGAACGTGAACTCAATGCGCTCAAGCGCGGCGGCACCCAGCGACTTTACCTCGGCAATATGCCTTCCGGTGAACATGAGCTGGTAGCCTTCTTCACCGGCAAGGGTCCCAATGGGCGGGACTACCGACGCGGCAGCAGCATCAAACTCAAAAAAGGCAGTGATCCCCAGTTTGTAGAACTGCAAATTACGGACAATACCCGCCAGCAGCAACCTGAATTCAAGATCAAGGTCTGGGATTAATCCGGCATGATGGCAACTGCCCTGGATCCTCAGCGGCCAAAACACTCAATCATCACTTCAGTCAGCCTGCTGCTGATCCTGTTGTTATCGTGTCTGTCTGTGCGGCCATTGCCGGCAGAGGTCAGCGAAGACGAGGTGATTCACGATTTGCGTTACGGCGAAGCGCTGTATTATTTTTATCAGGAAAAATATTTTTCCGCCATCACACGCCTGATGCGCGCCAGAAAATACGACCCCATTCGCCGGCATGGTGACATGCCGGAAATCCTGCTCGGGGGTCTTTACCAGAGTTACGGCCTGCGCGATGAATCACGGCGCATTTTTACTGAACTGCTGAAAAATGATATCGATTACGAAACCCGCGATCAGGCCTGGTACTATCTGGGCAAATCCTACTATCAGCACAACGAGCTTGAAAAAGCCCGCAATGCATTGAACCAGATTACCGACACTCTACCCCCGATTCGCAACGAGGAACGTTTTAACCTGCTGGCCAATATCTATCAGCGTCAGGGCAAACCGGAAAAAGCCGTCGAGATACTGGAAGACCTCAACAGTGATTCTGTGTGGAAACACTATGCCCAGTTCAATCTCGGCGTTGCGCTGATTAAGTCGGGAGAAACAGAAAGGGGACAGGATCTACTCGAAGACAGTGGCGACATCAAAGCCCATGATGACGAACATGCAGCGTTAAAAGATCGCGCCAACCTCGCTCTGGGCTTCTCCTACATTCAGAAAAAAGAAACCAGTGATGCAGTCAAATACCTTAAGGAAATACGTCTCAAGGGTCCCTTCTCCAACAAGGCGCTGCTGGGCCTGGGCTGGGCCTACAATCTGGCGGGGGATCATCGCCGCGCACTCTCCGCCTGGCGTGAGCTGGTAAAACGTGACGCCATCGACCCGGCCGTGCAGGAAGCCCTGTTAGCCATCCCCTACTCCACCGATACCGTCGGCGCGCCGGGGCGCGCACTGACAGAATACGAGGAGGCGATCAAGATCTATGCGCAGGAACAGGCGCGACTGGAAAACGTAATCGAAGCTGTTGAGCTGGGTGAGATTGAAAAAATACTGCGCACCGATAGCCGTGACCTTGAAATCCTCACCCCGCTGGAAATAAAAAAAGCCTCCAGCGCCCAGTCACTCCCCTATTTGAGTCATTTGCTGGCCAGCTATGAATTTCAGACAGCCTACAAAAACTACCGCGATCTATTCTATCTGCGCCATGTGCTGGCTGACTGGCAGGAGCAATTGCCGACCCTGCAAACCATGCTGCAGGAACGTAAAAAAGCCTGGCAGAAAAAGCTTAACCGCATCAGCACCGATCCACGCCTGCACACGCTCAAACAGCATACAAAGTCACAAAAGCAGCTAAATACCGAATTCCAGCGTATCAGCCAGAAACAGGATGCGCTTGCACTTGCATCAGAAACGGAACAGGAGCAACTAACGCTGCTCAGGTCCATCAGGCAAAAAATCGATCGCCTGCAGGCCGAAGAAAGCCTGGACGCCAATCTGCAGGAGCAAACAGCAAAATACAAGCTCTACCACGGTCTGCTCTACTGGAAGATCAACACCGACTTTGCCCCGCGCCTGTGGCAGGCCAAAAAGGAATTGAAACAGCTGAATGCCGCCCTCGCCAATACTCGTAAAGCAGAGAAATCACTCAACCGTTCATGGAAACAGGGACCCAAAAGTTTCCGCGGTTACGCCTATCAGCTAAAAAGCCGACAACGCAAGATAAAACATCTGAATGTCCGCCTTGACGCCCTGCTGCGAGCGCAGGCGCATCATCTACAGGAACTGGCGCTGGCTGAACTTCATCAGCGCCAGCAACAGCTCAAAAATTATCAGATCCGCGCCCAGTACAATATCTCCCTGCTACTGGACAAACTCTCTTCTGATAGTTTTCTGCTGAGGGGGAATAGCCAGTGAAGCTGCCGCATCTGCTGTTGCTGCCGCTGGTATTTATCAGCGCCTGCTCGTCAAGCGTCCCCACCCTCGACTCGCTCTCCAACACCCCGGTTGCGGTAACCCCAAAACAGGATTTAAAAATCACCCGTGAGCAGGCGATTGCCCACTATCGCCGTTTTATCGAACTTGCGCCCGATAGCCCTATGTATCCGCAGGCGCTAAGACGACTGGCGGAGCTCGAGGTGCTTTCTGCTGAGGAATCCAATACATCGGAACAAAAATCAGATATTAAAAAGGCCCGGATTCAGGCGGCTGAGGCAATCCAGCTCTACGATACTTACCTCGCCACCTACCCCGCTGATCCGGACAACGATCACATTCTTTATCAGCAGGCCAAGGCTTACGAACTGCGGGGCGAGATAGACAAAACCCTCACCGCCCTGCAACAACTGGGCGAACGCTATCCACACAGCCGTTATTTCGATGAAGCGCATTTTCGCCGCGGTGAAATTCTTTTCACTCAGCAACGTTATGCCGAGGCGGAAAAAGCCTTTTATACCATCGGCGCCCACCCGCGTTCTCCCTACCGGGAAAAGGCGCTGTATAAATATGCCTGGAGCCTGTTCAAGCAGAGCCGCTACGATGCTGCACTCGATGCTTTTTTTAACTTGCTGGATGCACAGCAGGAATACGGCCTGATGAACCGCATGGACTTCCCGCAGCATATTTCCGACGCGGACAAGTCACTGCTGGAAGATGTCATGCGCGCCATCTCGCTGGCCGTCTCCTATCAGGAGGGAACCAGAACTCTCAATACCCTGTTATCCCAGCATCAGGCACGACAATATGAAGCCCTGCTCTACAACAGTCTGGGCCAGCTCTATCTGAAAAAGAATCGTTATACCGATGCCGCAGATACTTTCCTCGCTTTTGTTGAAAACCATCCCGATAATCTTCTCGCTCCGCGATTCCATCAGCAGGCGATTGAGGCTTACCAGACTGCCCGGCTGCCGCAGCAGGTGCTGCCGGCCAAGGCGGACTTCATCAAACGCTATGATCGCTACAGCCGTTTCTGGATGGTGCAGAGTGAGGAGGTACGCAAACAGGTTGCCGCGCAGGTCAACCAGAACATTCAGGATCTGGCCGGCTATTATCATGCCGCCTCGCGCAAACGACATAAGAAAAAAGATTACCAGCAGGCGGCCTACTGGTACGACTATTATCTCAGGTCTTTCCCCAATGCAAAGAATGCAGCCGCTATGAACTTCCTGCTTGCCGAAGTTCTGTATGAAGGCAAAAACTATGCGCGCGCGATCACCGAATTCGAACGTACAGCCTATGACTATCCGCGCAACCCCAAAAGTGCGGAAGCAGCCTATGCGGCATTACTCATCTATCCCCGGCTGGAAAAACAGCAGGACAAAACCCAGCGCGTAGCATGGCAACAAAAAGACATCGCCAGCGCCCTGCGCTTCAGTGACTATTTCCCCGAAGACAAACGCAGCATCAGTGTGCTGGCTAAAACTGCCGAACGGCTCTATGCGACAGGGGACTATACACGCGCCAGGGATACCGCGCGCAACCTGACTCAACGCCTGAGCGCGGCTAATAAAATCAGCCTGCAGCTGACCGCCTGGATCGTACTGGGTCATGCCAGTTTCGAGCTGGCTGAATTCAAACAGGCCGAAGCCGCCTACAGCCGGGCGCTCAAGTACATTGCACCTGAAAATAAACATAAATCCAGAAGCAAACGAAAGTCTGGTAAGAGACAGAAAAAAGACATCCAGGATCGCCTTGCCGCCAGCATCTACAAGCAGGCTGAAGCGGCGCAGAAACAGGGACAAATAGAACTGGCGATCTTTCACTTTTCGCGTATCAGAGACATAGTACCGACTTCAAAAATCCGCCTGACCGCCGACTATGACGCCGCCTCCCTGATGATCCAGTCCAACAGAATTAGCGAAGCCCAGCCACTGCTGGAAAATCTGCGTCGACGTTATCCGAAACAGAGCAGCCTGCAGGCCAGTATTAGCACCAAGCTCGCCTTTATCTATTCGCAAACCGGGCAGTCACTGAAAGCGGCAAGGGAACTTGAAAAACTGGCCTTCAGCAGCCGCGCAGGCAGCAGTAAAAAGGAAAAACGCGAGATGCTCTGGCAATCAGCCGAACTCTACGCCAAAGCGGGGCAACAGAAAGACGCCGCGCGCCTGCATAAAAAATATATCAAACTTTATCCACAACCTTTTACACCCGCACTCGAAGCGCGCCAGAGTCTGGTCGAGTATTATCAAAAACAGAAAAATCACAAAGCCGCCTGGTACTGGATGAATGAAATCATCAAAGCAGACCGAACGGCTGGGAAGCAACGCAGCGATCGCAGTCGCTATCTGGCCGCCCGCGCCAGCCTGCAATTCGCGGCGCCGAGCAAACACGCCTATCAGAAAGCGCGTCTAAGCATACCGCTGAAGAAAAGTCTGAAAAAGAAAAAGAAGCTGATGAAGAAATCGCTCAAAGCTTATCAGCAGGCAATCGCCTATCAGGTGGCGGAAGTCAGCACCCAGGCCACCTATGAAGTCGCCGAAATTTACAATGATTTTTCTCGCGCTCTGATGAAGTCACAACGTCCTAAAGGACTGTCCGCCGATGCGCTGGAACAATATGACATTCTGCTGGAAGAACAGGCTTTTCCTTTCGAGGAAAAAGCCATCGACATTCATCAGGCCAATCTTAAACATCTGCAACAGGGCATCTATGACGAGTGGATAAAAAAGAGTCTGCAACAATTGCAGAAACTACAACCCATCCGCTATGCCAAAAGCGAAAGAATCGATAGCCATGTATCCAGTCTTTACTAATCTGAAGAAAAGCGGCTTCATGCTCCCGCTGCTGGCCATATCACTGCTGGCAGCCTGCAGCTATGTGCCTGAAAAAAAGATGCCGACTCAGAATCCACAGCAGGCTACGGTAGTCGAAATGGAATTTCGCCAGGCGCTGGCGCTGATGCAGGCAAAGGATATGCATGGGGCGGCAGAAAAATTTCATGAACTGATCGCACGCTATCCACAAATGACCGGCGCCTGGGCCAACCTGGGACTCATCCATATGAAAGCCGGTGAATGGAAAAAATCGCAACACAGCCTGCAACAGGCGATCAACCTCAACCCGAATCACGCGCCGGCATACAATTGTCTCGGTGTGGTCTATCGTAACCTGGGACAATTCAGGGAATCCGAGCAGGCCTATAAAAAAGCCATCGATATTGATCCCGGCTATGCCATCGTCTGGCTGAATCTCGGCATTCTTTACGATATTTACATGGATAAACCCGCTCAGGCACTACCGCAATATGAACAGTATCAGCACCTCAATGCCAATGCCGACAGCAGGGTTAAAAAATGGATCGTCGAACTGAAACGCCGAATTCCGAAAAAATCAAACTCCTCAGACACAACTGGAGGCAAACATAATGGTTAGCACCCTTATTCGCATGAAACTTCAAACTACACTGGCGCTGGTGCTGATACTCGTTGCGCTAACGGTGCGGGCTGAAACGCGCATCGAAATGCAGGGCACAGCCGTTATCGGCAACCAGGAGCTGCCGCAGATCCTCTACATCGTGCCGTGGAAAAAATCCGGTCTGCCCGATATGGGACGGCCACCGATCAGCCAACTGGTCAATGAAGTGCTGGCGCCACTGGATCGCGAAGAATTTCGCCGCGAAATCTATTATCATCGGGTGTTTTTTGAGAACCAGTATTAAGAACGGGAAATTGGTTCCCACCAGATTCAAACATCTGCATTAGAATCAGTCATACAGGCTGATCTGATCGAACAAGCTATCCAAATTTGAAGAGAAGAGGAGACGGGAATGTACGCAAGTGTAGTAGGTTTTTTTCAGGAGGGTGGCACCTTTATGTACCCGATCATGATCGTGCTGGCCATTGGTCTGGCTATCACCATCGAGCGCTATATCTATCTGACCGCCGCCAGACGCGGCAACAGCAAGCAAATCAACCAGCTACTGCCTCTGTTACAAAGCGGCGACTTCAAACAGGCCTATAATCTCGCCAGCAAATCCAGCCATGCCGTCAGCCGCATGCTGTCACAGGGACTGGCCCGCTTTAACTCGGCCAACAACCGTGACGATATTGAAACCGCCATGGAAGAAAGCATGCTCGAAGCCATTCCCCGTCTCGAGCGCCGTACCCATTATCTGGCCATGCTCGCCAACATCGCCACCCTGCTTGGCCTGCTCGGCACCATTATCGGCCTGATCAAGGCCTTCACTGCCGTAGCCGCCGTTGACCCGTCCCTGAAAGCCGAAATCCTGTCTACCAGCATTTCCGTTGCCATGAATACCACCGCCTTCGGCCTGATGGTTGCGATTCCCCTGTTGCTGTTCTTTACCGTACTGCAGACCAAAACCACCCAGGTCGTGGACAGTCTGGAAATGGCGACGGTCAAGTTCACCAACCTGATGATGCAGCGCAAGAACATCGCTGACGCATGAGCCGTATTCGCCACCGCCACCGACGCAAACCCGCCGGCGTCGAATTGAATATCACTGCCTTCATGAATCTGATGGTAGTGCTGGTTCCTTTTTTGCTGATGACGGCCGTGTTTTCACACCTGACTATTCTGGAACTGAACCTGCCCGATAGCGCCAGCAAACCGGGTAATGACAAGCCGGGCTTCCAGATCCAGATCATCATTAACAACGATGCGCTGCTGGTCGCCGACAGCAGGGGCGGCCTGATCAAACGCATCCCGACCGGCAATGCAGACAAAGTCGGCGCTGCCAGCCAGTCAGGCCGACAGTACATCGTCCTGCGTGAAACACTTAAACAGATCAAGGCGCGCCTGCCGGACAAGACCGACATCACCATTCTGTCCCAGACCGATACACCTTATGAGACCCTGGTGAACGTCATGGACACGGTACGCGCCTATCCGGCGCTGGTGGATGGCAAAACCGTCAGCGCAGAACTGTTTCCCGATATTTCCATTGGCGATGCACCGAAGAAAAAATAACGAGTGACTGCATGAACGACTCCCGCCGCATCAAGCGTATCATCCGCCACCACAAACGTGGGCAGAACAGCAGCGCCTCGCTGAACATGGTCTCGCTGATGGACATTTTCACCATCCTGGTTTTTTTCCTGCTGGTGACCTCCAGCGATTCGCAGGTCCTGCCTACGCCCAAGGCAGTCAATTTGCCCGAATCCAGCGCCGAAAAATTTCCCCGGGAAACGCTTGTGATCATGGTCAACGACACCGACATCCGCATTAACGACAAACTCATTGCCCCGGTCAAACAGGTGATGGCTGACAAAAAAGCCACCATTCCCGCCCTGCAGCAGGCGCTTAGCAACTACCGCAAGGGCAGTTCCTCCCGCAATGTAAAAATCAACCGCAAGGCCGTTACCATCATGGGCGACAGGCGCATACCGTATAAGCTTCTGAAAAAAATCATGCTCACCTGCGCTGGCAGCAAGTTCACCAATATCTCACTGGCGGTGACAAAGAAATCTGCTGGAGGAGCCTGAGCATGGTGCTGGTGAACGTCTACCCCCATACTCCACTGCTGCCCTGGTCTGAGACTGACAACGATCGGCGTTTTCGCCGCATCCTGAAACTCACCCTGCTGCTGTTTATCATTGCTGGCGCCATCGTACCCTACCTGCCAAAACCGGAAATTCAGCAACAGGAACTGCAGCAGGTCGCACCAAGGCTGGCCAAATTAATCCTGCAGAAAAAACAGGAGCCCAAACCCAAACCGGTGATTCCGGAAATTAAAAAACAGAAAAAGGCGGAAAAGAAAAAGCCCGCAGAGAAGAAAGCGAAAAAGAAGAAAAAAATCGTCGATAAGACGGCCAGGGCGCGCAAAAAAGCACAGCGCAGCGGCCTGCTGGCGATGCAGGATGAACTCGCCGATCTACGTGAAAGTTTCGATGTTACTGCCCTGAAAAATTACACACCGCAACAGAACAGCGGTAAAACCCGCAGCCAGCCGGAACCTGCGGCTGTACTCTCGGCTGCCGCCGGCAAAGGCAGCAGCGGCATCAACACCCGTAACCTCAGCCGCAGCACCGGCGGTGGCCAGGCGCTGGCCAGCCGACGTAGCAGCAAGGTTGAAAGCAAACTGGAAAACATTGAAGACCGCCCACAAGCACGGGCCGGACATAAACTCGCCCGCAGCAAGGAAGAAATCGAACTGGTGTTTCAGAAAAACAAGGGTGCCATCTACAGTCTCTATAACCGTGCCCTGCGCCGTGATCCGACCCTGCAGGGCAAGGTACTGCTGGAACTGACCATCGCTCCTGGTGGCCAGATCACACGCGCACGCATTCTCAGCAGCGAGCTGGATGCGCCGAAACTGGAAAAACGTCTGATCAGCCGAATCAAACTGTTCCGCTTCGCCAGCCGGGATGTGGATACGGTTACTGTCACTTACCCGATTGATTTCCTGCCCTCATGAGCGGAGTCGGGCCACAGCCAGAGAAGTAGTTGATGGGTTTCGCTTCGCTCTACCCATCCTACGGCATGCGATAAGAGTAGGATGGGTAGAGCGAAGCGAAACCCATCATTTGCTGCGATGAATTCAATCCGTACATTAAAATATAATGTCTTTCTAATGCAGTTATTTGTCACACGTCACAAATCCACGTGTTTTCAGATATATAGCCCTGCATAGAACCCAACGATGTGCGTTAATTCACACCCCATGTACACCGCATCGGCTAATATTTAACCTAATCGCACCCCGCTTCAGCAACTCTCTACAAAATTTAAAGTTCCGGCGGGGATATCCGCTTAAAGAGTGTCAGACTCTGGTTTGGCAAATGGAACATCAACACTGAAGTAGAACACGCCCCTATGGCCACAAGCAAAATCATCCTCGACAAAAAACTGCTAAAGACGCTGGAGCCCCTGCGTGACCTGAGTTTTGACAAGCTCGACGAACTGGTCAACAAATCCAGCATCGAAGATATAACTGCCGGCCGAATGCTGTTCAAACAGGGTGAACGTGACACCCGCACTCTGTTCCTGCTTGCCGGTCAGGTTGAACTGACCAGCGTTGGCAACCCGCGCAGCAAAGTTATCCGGGCCAAATCCCGCGAAGCAATGAAACCGCTGGCTGAGGAATTGCCTCGCAGCCACACCTGTCGCACCAAAACGGATGCCACTATTCTCATCATCGACTCGGATCTTCTCGAAATTCTTCTGGATGACAATCCTTCCGGCACCTATGAAGTCAATGAGCTGGACGGCGATGACAGCAGCTACTGGATGATGCGTTTTCTGCAATCACGCGCTTTCCTCAACCTGCCCACTGAAAACATCCA
>VAPL010788548.1_pt1 | contig 12980 bp, 12 predicted proteins | sample 3395061 | NCBI WGS metagenome assembly VAPL01 (sample SAMN08290444, study PRJNA428436) | hydrothermal vent metagenome | isolation source: Deep-sea hydrothermal vent chimney 2 | place: Pacific Ocean: Juan De Fuca Ridge | depth 2182 m m
AGTTGTATAAGCCGATATTTAGCCTCATATAATCACTGGTTAACGAGTTTAGTAGTTGTTGTGGATTTTTAGCACTTACTGTGGTCGACCAAAAACACGACATTACTAAATTGGCCTAACACTGTCATGTGTGCATAATGTATATTATGTTAAATAGCCAATATAGATCAATGTTGCGGTACTGGTAACATGCAAACTCCATAACTACTCGCTTCTACCCTATGTATTCGTCATTATAGAGTTAGTTTAATGTCGTTGAGATTAACTTATGCATAAATCTTAAACCGCATTGTTGCTGAATTGTCTTTTCTATAAAGTGTTTTTATTACGGTTTAGTTAATCGCTTCTTCAGTTCTCTAATAGATAAGTCGATTTGAATAAACATTTAGGCTTATTAGTAGATTAAATATACGCTTGAACATATATATGTTTAGGCGTATATTATTTCTATGTTAAATGAAACCGATATTTTCTTTAAAATGCTATCCGATAGCACTCGCCTGCGTTGCCTAATGTTAATGCAGGCTGAAGGTGAATTATGCGTGTGTGAATTAACCCATACATTGAATTTGTCTCAGCCAAAAATTTCACGACATCTTGCGCACTTACGTGAGGCAGGTGTATTAGTGGCAAGGCGTAACGGCACCTGGATGTACTATCGTATTAATTCGCAGATGCAGAACTGGGCATTGCAGATTTTGCAAACTACGCTTGCTGGTATTCGTACTACCGAGCCATTCATCTCGGATCAAAAAATGCTCAAAACCATGGCTAACCGGCCCGGTCTCAAATGCTGTTCATAAGAAGTTATCTTTAAAAATTATCAGGAGTAAGTCTATGCCAATTCGTATTGGTATTAATGGTTTGGGTCGCATGGGACGATTAGGCTTTCGTGTAGGCTGGGGAAATTCTGCCTATGAAATTGTTCATGTTAATGAAATATCAGGTGATAGCGCTGCGATGGCGCATTTACTGGAGTTTGATTCAGTACATGGTCGCTGGGGTCGTGAACCCGGTTTTGATGAATCAGGCATAATAGTAGATGGAAAAAAAGTAAGTTATTCGAGTGAGAGAAATCCTGCGAATGTTAACTGGGCTGACATGGGAATTGATCTGGTGATTGAATGTACCGGTCAGTTTAAAACCGAACAATCATTGCAATGTTATTTTGATCAGGGTGTAAAAAAAGTACTGGTTTCAGCTCCGGTTCCTGAGCCAGCGATTAATATAGTTTACGGTGTTAATCATCATCAATATGATGCCAGCAAACATAATATTATAACGGCAGCATCCTGTACAACCAATTGTTTGGCCCCCGTGATACAGGTTATGAATGAGCACGTCGGTATAAAGCATGGTTGCATGACTACCATTCATAATATTACCAATACACAGACTATTGTTGATAAAGGTCATAAAGATTTACGTCGTGCCCGTGCCTGTGGTGAATCGTTGATACCGACATCAACCGGTTCAGCAAAAGCGATTACAAAGATATTTCCTCAATTAACCGGTCGGTTGAATGGTCATGCGGTACGTGTGCCTTTACTGAATGCTTCATTAACTGATTTTGTATTTGAAGCAGAAAGAAAAACCACAGTAGAAGAAATAAATAGTTTGTTTAAAAATGCATCAGAAAATAAACTGAAAGGTATTTTAGGGTATGAGGAGCGACCATTAGTTTCTGTTGATTATGTAAATGACCCCCGCTCTTCTATTATTGATGCGCTTTCAACAATGGTAGTTAATGATACTCAGGTGAAAATTTATGCATGGTATGACAATGAATGGGGCTATGTTAACCGGATGATGGAACTGGCTGCATTTATCGCAAAAGATTATTAAATGCCAGCATTGTTATCAGTATCATTACCGGCATCACTACGAAATTATTTAATTATTACCGGCGGCTACTGGGCGTTTACCATTACCGATGGTGCGATTCGCATGCTGGTAGTTTTATATTTTCATCTGCTGGGATACTCACCTTTTGAAGTGGCAATGTTATTTGTGTTTTATGAGTTTTTCGGTATTGTTACTAATTTAGTGGGTGGCTGGTTAGGCTCACGCATTGGTTTGAACATGACCATGCACATTGGTATGGCCATGCAGGTATTTGCACTGGTGTTATTGATGGCGCCTGAAACATGGTTGAGCGTAGTCTATGTGATGTTTGCACAAGCTTTGTCAGGCATTGCCAAAGATCTCAATAAAATGTCAGCTAAAGCCAGTGTAAAAACTATTTTACCTGAGAATAAAAATAATAAAGAAAACAATGATTCAAAATTATTTAAGTGGATAGCGGTTCTTACCGGTTCAAAAAATGCATTAAAAGGCTTTGGTTTTTTCCTTGGTGCGCTATTATTGCAGTGGTTTGAGTTTAGAAGTGCATTGGCTATTCTAGCAGCGGGTTTATTTCTGGTACTTATTATTTCAATAATTTTATTGCCAGCAGGTTTAGGGAAAACAACAAACAAATCTAAATTTAGTCAGGTGTTTTCAAAATCAGCGGAAGTTAACTGGTTATCAGCTACACGTTTTTTTCTATTCGGTTCGCGTGATGTGTGGTTTGTTGTTGCCCTGCCGGTTTATCTTTATTCTGTATTTGAGTGGGATTTTATGCAGGTAGGTGGTTTTTTGGCTGCCTGGGTTATTGGTTATGGTGCTGTACAGGCAAGTGCGCCGAAGTTGATTTGTCATAGTCATCACAACCGGGGTCCGGATGGAGAGTCGGCTAAATTTTGGGCATTTATTCTGGCTGTTTTTCCTGCAATAATTGCACTGGGTTTATATAATAACTATCAGCCACAAATTGTTTTAATAGCGGGTCTGGTTGCATTTGGCTTTGTATTCGCCATTAATTCAGCGATACATTCTTATCTTATTGTTGCCATGTCTGAACAGCATAATGTATCGATGAATGTGGGTTTTTATTATATGGCTAATGCCGGTGGCCGATTAACCGGTACCGTACTATCCGGTTGGATGTATCAAAGTTATGGCTTAATTGGTTGCTTAATCTGTTCTAGCGTGTTTATTTTAATTGCGGCTTTTATGTCGGTACGTTTGCCTGTATCAAGCCCGGACACGGCATCATAAATTTTACAATTTATTAGTATTATGTCTTTGACTGGTAATCTGGTGGTGAAGCATGTATTGATAATAACGGTTATTATAAAAATTAAAATTACGTTATTAGCTCGTGGATACTAATTCTATATCTTTTTTATATCGACTATTCATCTGTCTTATCATCGCCATCGCCCTCTTCCTCGTCACTCCACTCTTCATCTTCTGACCATTGCTGTTGCTGCTGAAGTATGAGTTGTTCACGGTATTGCTTGCGCATGGCTCTTTCATAGTTTTTGCGTTTAATTTCATTATTAGCTGATTTTTTCTTTGCACTTTTTTTAGACTTGGTTTTTTTAACTGATTTTGGTTTTGATTTGGTTTTTTTAGCGGTCTGCTTTTTAGCTACCGGTTTTGTTTCCAGGTTAACGGCTTTTACTTCAGTTTCCGGGGTTTCGTTAGCTTCAATAACCGGGTTGTTCTTTTCTAGCTCTCTGGAGATGGCCTGAATTTCAAAATCTATTTCAGTATGGCCGTTTGAGCTAGCCCTACGTAATAAGTTTCTGGCTTTGTTAAGATCTTTTTCAACACCTAGGTTGTAGTGATATAGCTGCCCCATAAGAATGGTGCTATGCACATTGCCTTTTCTGGATTCGTTGATAATTTTATTAAGCCACTTTGTGTGCTGTGTTTTATTGAATCCCTGTTGTTTTATCTTGAGATAGAGTAGTCGATCAATGGCGGGTTTGTTATTTTTTTTTGCGGCTTTCTGGTACCAGGCTTTAGCTTGTTTTGTATTGGGCTTTACCGAAATACCATATTCATAAAATGTACCCAGTTTGTATTGTGCCAGGGTGCTACCCTTGATGGCCTGCTTTTTCTGGATTTCGAAAATACGGTAGCCGAATGAGTTTTTATCTGCATGGGCGTTACTAATGACGCATAGGTTGAATATGAAAAGTAACACTATAAAACGCTTTAATATGAATAAACTCAATTTTCTACCTCTACACGCTGATGCTAAAATATTTAAAAGAACAGTTGTTATCATATTATTTATACAAGTATAGTTGATAAGTTAAAGAATTCACTGTTGTATGTAACTTATTGAATTATAATAAATAATTAGTTAATAATCAGGTGTTATATATAAATCAGATTAAGTATGTTAAGTAATCAATTGAAAGTAAACGAAATAATATTTTTTGGCTCATCTGGGTTACTGTCAGTCATACCCCTTAAAAACCTGCTTAAAGCGGGCTATGGGGTATCTATGGTCGTTACCGATCAGGTGTCTGTAAAGCAGGACAATTTTGCGGGATATACATTAATAAACACAGGGCTTGATGCGCTTCGCACTGTGGCTGAGCAGTACAGTATTGCCTGTCTTGTTCTAACGTCTGATCTTAAGAAAAACCGGCGTGAATTAATTAAGCTCAGGCCTGATCTTATTGTTGTTTCCTGCTTTTCGCACAAGCTGTCTGAGGACATTCTCTCAATTCCACGTCTGGGCTGTATTAATATTCATCCGTCGTTGTTACCGGCTTATCGAGGGCCGTCTCCATTATTCTGGCAGTTTAGAGCTGGTGAGACGTGCATGGGGGTGACGATACATAACATGACTGAAGTGCTAGATTGTGGCGATATTTTACTTCAAAAGCCGCTGTATCTAAAAGATGGAGTCAGTTTGCAGCAGGCGACAAAGGCTATTGCCGATATAGCATCGCAAGCTTTACTTGAAGTGCTTGCTGATTTTGAAAACTTACAGTCAAAGGCGTTGCCGCAGGGCCAGTTTATTAGTGCTGAGACAGCAGATGGAAGGCTGGCGGGTTACCAGTCATACCCGGTTAAACAGGACTTTTATATCGATACCAGCTGGAAAGCCCGTCAGATTTATAATTTCATGTGTGCTTACGCCAAGCCCGGCATTGTCTTTACCTGTTTATTGAATGAGGAAATATTGTACGTTGAAAAAGCACTGATGTTTGATACGGCAGTAATATTAAATGTACCCTACTTTGTTGAAGATAATCTCATCACGCTCGCCTGCTCTGATGGTATTATTCAATGCCAACAGGCAAGCTATCATTTATAATACGATCTATCGCATAATTATAAGGCACTACAATGGCAGGCATACAGCAGTACAAACTGGTTGAGACCCGTTTGCAGGAAAAGATGCAGAATGGTACCACCCGTTGTAATTTATGCTTATGGCGCTGCAAAATTGCCCATGGACAAAGAGGCTTCTGCCAGGCACATGTTAATCGAAACGGAACGCTTTATAATCTCTCTTACGGTATTTTGTCGTCTATAGATATTGATCCAATCGAGGACAAACCGGTTAAGCATTATCGACCGGGTACACGGGTAATGTCGGTGGGAAGCTATGGTTGCAGTTTTCGCTGCGGTGGTTGTCATAATCTGGATATATCCTGGGGAGTTGAAGCGCTTGATGATTTAGCTAAGGGCCAGTCAACTGAAGCCTGGGTTTCACCTGAATCATTAATTGAAACCGCGCTTAAGGCAGATGTTCAAGGTATTGCCTTTACTTATTCTGAGCCGGCAGTATGGCTTGAGTATGTTATTGATGTGAGTAAACTGGCGCATAAGGCAGGTTTGTATACTGTTTATGTTTCGAATAGTTACATTACCGATGAAGCGCTGGAGTTAGCTGCACCCTATATTGATGTGTTGTGTTCTGATATTAAAAGTATGCGTGATGAATTTTATGAGGATATCTGTAAGCCGGCAAAAGTTTCGCAGGTTTTACAGTCAATTAAAAAAGCCCATGAATTGGGTATTCATGTTGAAACCCGTACCAATATTATTCCGGGGAAAAATGATAGCGCAGAAGAATTTTACGAAATTGCATGCTGGGTGAGAGATAATTTAGGGTTAGATAGTCCATGGCATATAACGCGTTTTTTTCCGGCATATAAATTAAGTCATTTGTCAGCGACGCCGGAACAGTCATTGTTTGAAGCTGAAGCAGCAGCTCAGCGTGCCGGCCTTAATAATGTTTATGTTTATAATGACAAAGGCTGCGACTGTGCAACTGAAAACCGCCCGATTGAATTTTACTTAAACAGTAACTCAGAAGATATTCATCAGCTTAAACAATGTGCAGCCAGTTGTTGTGGTGATGAAGGTGTTTTACTAAAAAAATATGAACAGGATTTATAATAAAGGTTAAAGATTATGAGAACAGTACAGTGTGTAGTTTTAAAGGCTGAAGCCGAAGGTTTGGATAAACCGACTCATCCCGGTGATTTAGGAATACGGATTTATGAAAATGTTTCTAAAGAAGGCTGGAAACAGTGGTTAGATCGTTTGACGACTATTATAAATGAGAATGGTTTAAACACTGCCGATGTAAATAGTATAGAAATAATTGAGAAGCACATGCTGGGGTTCTTTTTTGCTGAAGGTGATCATGGTCAGGTGCCCGCTGGATTTAGTCCCGGTGGCGGCGGAGGTGGAAAAAAATAGCCACGATTGCCTAATTAGTTACTTATTGACGAATATTTTAAACCACGCTTTTGTTGCGTGGTTTTTTTTCGATTAAATTTTATATTATAAATTCATCGATTTTTCCGAATGATTACCTCAATAATAACCTGCTTTACTTGGCCCGGGTTAAAGATTTAAAGTGTGATAAAAATTATAATGATAGTTCTGCCATAATATCGATTGTTGACTGCTGATATTAATTGAGTTGTGTATGTTTTCTTAATCATGGTTAAAAATGCCTATGCTATATAAGTTATTTCCTTTTTTAAACTGGTTGCATGAGCTAAAAGATCCGGGAGTTTTACGTGCAGATCTTATTGCCGGTTTAACGGTTGCGCTGGTGTTGATTCCGCAGTCAATGGCGTACGCTACCCTCGCCGGTTTACCGGAAGTGTATGGTTTGTATATTGCATTTGTGCCCGTTTTTATTGCCGCATTATGGGGCTCGTCAAGACAGTTAGGTACTGGTCCGGTAGCCGTTGTTTCAACAATGACGGCCACTGTATTAACACCCGTAGTGATTAATATGATGGAGCCAGGTTATACCAATGAGCAGTTTATGGCACTGTTTATTCCTACCGCTATGCTGTTAACGTTACTCGTCGGACTGTTTCAATTCTCATTGGGATTATTTCGCCTCGGGGCTATAGTAAATTTTTTATCACATCCGGTTATTGTTGGTTTTACAAATGCGGCTGCTCTTTTTATTGCGTTAACACAGGTCTCAAAATTATTCGGTGTGGATATGCCTGGCGATGCCGATGACCATTTTCTCAGTGTACGTATCTGGGGGGTTATTCAAAACCTTGATCTCACTCATGAAATTACGTTAATGATGGGGGGCTCTACCTTCGTTATATTAATTGCAATGAAGCGTTATTTACCCAGATTTCCCGGTGTGCTGGTGGCTGTGGTTTCAACAACACTGGTTAGCTATTTGATTGGCTTTGATGAAATGGGTGGACATGTAGTCGGTGATATTCCTGAAGGTTTGCCGGCTTTCGCAGCGCCCGAATTTAGTTATCAGGCGATTAAAGATTTAATGTTAGGCGCGATCATTATTTCACTGGTTGGTTTTATGGAAGCGATTTCTATTGCAAAAGCAATGGCGGCAAAAACTAAAGATAGAATAGACCCAAATCAGGAATTAATCGGCCAGGGTCTGGCGAATATTAGCGGTAGTTTTTTTCAGGCGTATCCGGCTTCGGGTTCATTCTCAAGGTCGGCAGTCAATTTAAATGCAGGCGCTAAAACCGGTTTCTCATCGGTAGTGACAGCTGTGATCGTACTCATTACATTATTGTTTTTAACGCCATTATTGCATGACCTCCCCAAAGCAACATTGGCCGCTGTGGTGATAATGGCGGTATTCGGATTGATTAATTTAAAGGCTTTTAAGCAAATTTGGCTGACTAATAAACATGATGGGTTTACGGCTATTATTACATTTGTTGCTACAATTATTTTTGCTCCAAAATTAGATCATGGTGTGGTTATCGGTGCAGTATTGGCTATTGTCTTATATCTGTATCGAACAATGAAGCCAAGAGTGGCGCTACTTGGGCGTTATAAAGATGGCACGCTGCGAGATTTAAATGTACATAAAGATTTACCTATAGATAATAATATTATTGCCGTGCGTTTTGATGGCTCGCTTTACTTTGCAAATGTTTCCTACTTTGAAGATGCAATGCTAAAAGCGGTGGCTGATCATCCTGATGCAAAGTATTTGTTGGTGGTAGGTAATGCTATTAACCAGTTAGATGCTTCAGGTGAAGAAGTTTTGCGGCATCTAGTTGAGCGTCTTGCGGGCAGTAATGTAACGGTTATGTTTAGCGGGCTAAAACGCCAGGTGCTTGATGTGTTGCGAGCCACCGGCTTAAATAATATTATTGGCGAACAGCATATTTTTGCAGATGAAAATATGGCTATAGATACTATATATGAAATGCTGGGGCAAAGTGCATCGGGTAAATATTGTCCGCTAAAGAGACAGGAAGTATTTTAAAATTAGAAATTTTATTTTTTAAATGTTTAGTAAATCAAACAGAGATTATTAATGCAAAAATTTATGATGCCAGGTTGGTTTTTGAAATATTTTTTGTACGTTGGTGTAGTCAGCTGAGGATACAAAAGTGTTTAAATGAAGTACAAGTACAAGTACAAGCTATAACGACTTCGTCATGCCTACGCAGGAATGACGGTAATATTAAAAAATTAAATTGAAAAAGGGTTGTGTTTTATTCTACTGAAATCGCTTCACCTGAGTTGGTATCCGGTAAAAACTCTGCGGTCTCTTTTAATCTGGCGGCTTCTTTATCCCGACCCAGTGCAGTAAGAATGTGGCTTTTGAGCATCAGTGCATCTTTATGTTGTGGATTAAGGTGAATTGCAATGTTGGCTTGTTTGAGAGCGTTTTCATCCTGACCAACCAGATATAAAGTCATGGCTAAATTGTGATGGGCTTTCTGGTAGCTAGGATCTATTTTTATCGTGGTTGAAAAGTGTGTTAATGCTTGCTGGTATTGTTGGCGCCGAGCAAAAATAACGCCGATATCGTCGTGAGCCTCGGCATTGTTGGGGTCAAGTTCGATGGCACGGCTAAGGTCTTTTTCTGCCTGATCAAACTTTCCCTGCCACATATAACGTACCCCTCGTTTGGTATGAGCTTTTGAGCTTTTCGGGTTGCGATTTATATAAAAAGTTAAATCGGCTATACCATCGTTAATGAAGCCCTGTCGACCCAGTACCAATCCCCTTCCATAATAGGCTTCATCTGCCTGCGGGTCTAATTCAATAGCCTGTGAAAAGTCTTCTGCCGCTTCGAATAATTCATTGAGATCAAAAAAAGCATTGCCGCGCTGAATATAAAGCTGAGCATTTTTTGAATCTTTTTCAATTTGTCTATTTAGCTTATCAATGCTGAAAATAGTTTCAGCGTATACTGAAAATGCAGTGCAGAATGTAATTAGAATTATGAGATTAAGTAACCTGATAATTTGAAAATATTTCATATTACGTTATTCGTTGTAGTTTAAAGGTAGGTGCAACGACAAAATTTAATTGTTTATAGGCATCTTTTAATGCATTGATTACCTGTTCAGTTGTATCGGCCTGAGCAAAAATATAACCGGGGTACTGATTACCTTCCGGTAACGGAATTAATTCATTGCCTTCACGAATTATAATTTCGAGCCTGTCGATATATTTAATTTGTCTGGCGCGGTTTAGACCTTCTACTCTGCGTAAAATTCCAGATTTTTTTATAGGTATCATCATCACGCCACGGGCATTGTCAGGTGGTGTTGTGGTTACCGGTTTACCGGTTGCTAATGCGATAACCAGTTGTTCCAGATTAAAGTCATTACCCGCATCCAGTATTCTGGCGCAATCGCCACCAATGGTGCGGCTGGCGACTTCAAGTATCCATGCGTCGTTTTCAGTTACCCGTAATTCAGCGTGTATCGGACCAGTGGTTAGGCCGTAGGCTTTACAGGCCTCAGCTACACGCTGTTTAATCTTTTGCTGCATGTTGTGACTTAAAGATGACGGGGTTACATAAATCGTTTCTTCAAAGAACGGTCCGGTCAGTGGCTCGGGTTTATCAAATATAACCAGTGTCGATAGTTCGGCGTCTTCTAAGTAGCCTTCGAATGCGACTTCTGTTCCATCGATATATTCCTCTACTAAAACATGATTACGTTCAAATTCTGTGTTTGAGTCGGCGATGATTTTTTTTATGCGTGTACAGGCATTCAGAAATTCAGTTTCATTATTTACACGAATCACGCCGCGACTGGCGGATAAGTTTAGCGGTTTGATGACGCAGGGCCAGGGTAGCCCGGTCGTTTGGCGCTGCGGTGGATCATTAAGGTTGATCAGACAGTGAATGGGGACAAGGCATTTATTAAGTGATAGATGAACGCGTGCCAGATCTTTTCGAACGGTTAGCTGAGCGGCCTCGGGTGGGTTATGCGGCAATTTTAAAGCAAGTGCTGTTTTGGCGGCCAGCTCGACAGTGCTGTCATCTGAACCGAGAACGCCGCATATATTTTTAGTGTTGGCGGCTTTAACTATTACCTTAAGAGCCGCTGTATGATCGTCGAGATCAATATGAAGGCCCTGATAAACCTCTGAAATGAGAGAATGTTCACCTCTGGATGCAACCAGAATATTCAGGCCCATGCGTTTCGCAGCATTGATATAAGGTGCGATTCGGTAGCTGTTAGGTTGTGCGATGAGCAGTAGAGAGGGTTTGATAGTGGATGCTCTATCGGTGAGTGATTTGATACATATTTAATAAAATAATGCAGGTTACAAATTGTAACCCCTGCTATTCAGGTTACGGGTGCACCGTTGGCCTCAGGTGCGAATAAGCTCGAACCTGAGGCTTAAAGTCACAATTTAAGAGCAGCCACCGCCACCACCAGAGGCCCCGCCACAACCGCCACAGGCGCCGGAGCCACCGGTTTGTGAAAATACATTTTTAAAGACAAAGCTCTGGTTCAGGCCTTCTGTCTTATAGTCAATTTCTACACCGGATAGATAACCCAGAGCAACACTATCTACATAAAGATTAAGTTTGTCTGTTTCTAGTACGCAGTCAAACTTTGTCGGCTGCTCTACCAGAGTCATTCCATAAGTCATACCACCACAACCACCACCAGATACATAAATTCGAATACCTGAAGCATCTGGCTCCTGGTTAATGATGGCTGCCAACTGGTTAATGGCTTCAGGGGATACGCTAACTTCATCGGTTAACTGGTTATTGAATTGAACGTCAGACATGTATTTGTCTCCATGCGGTGTATTTGATGATCTATATTAGCACTTTTTATTGGAACTGTTAGCTATTTAAAAGTGTTTGTCAGTCGGTCTGGCCATGCTGCAATTAACTTAAGGTGGGGTTGTGGTGCATTTTTTTCATTTCTATGCCGCATTCTGTTTTTTTAAGTTTACCCGACCTATTTAATCTAAATCATCGAATTTAATATAAATAAAAAGACATCAATATTAATTATGTATCAATAATTTTTAAGGTGTTTTATTGATAAATATCAAATACTTTGGGTAATTACTATGCTCATTAGCTTAAGTTATGTATTAATAACAATAAAAAGATAAGCTTTTCTTGATTTTTATCATAGAGGTATTTATATTGCCCCTAATTATAAAAATAAATGATTTAGAAAAATATCACTTTCGCCATCGACTGGCTATTACTGGGTTTACATAAATAAAAATAATACGCTTATTTTTAGAGTTTTTAGAAAATAACGATAATAATTTCAAGTTAGCGATAATTTGTATTTGGTTTGATCGGTAACTTTTAAAGCTTTGCACCATAAATATAAAAAAACCTTTACTCCAGGGGGTAAAAATGAGAGCTGTAACCCGGCCTTTGGGCTTAGTCTGTCTGTTGCTTGCAAGCAATTCGGCATTTGCAGATTATCAATTGAATTTAGCACCCGGTGTCACCACCACCAGCCAAAATTCATACGATATTCATCAAATAGTAATGTGGATTTGCGTCATTATTGGTATCGTTGTTTACGGTGCCATGACCTACTCCATACTCACACACACCAAAGCAAAAAATCACAAACCCGCAACATTCGACGATAACCTCACCATTGAAATTTTATGGACGGTTATTCCTATTCTTATTCTTATTGGCATGGCGGTTCCGGCAACCTCGGCATTACTGGCAATGGAAGATACCTCTAACTCCGATATGTCGATAAAAGTAACCGGCTATCGTTGGAAGTGGCATTACGACTATGTTGGCGAAGATGTCAATTTCTTCAGTAACCTGAGTACGCCAAAAGATCAGATCAAAAACAAAGAGCCCAAGGGTGAAAATTATCTGTTAGAAGTCGACAACATGATGGTTATACCAACCGGTAAGAAAGTCCGTTTCTTATTTACCTCTAATGATGTTATTCACGCCTGGTGGGTTCCGGCCTTTGGGGTTAAGAAGGACGCCATTCCAGGCTTTATAAATGAAAGCTGGGCAAAGGTTGATGAGCCGGGTATATATCGTGGTCAATGTGCTGAGCTTTGTGGTGCTGATCATGGATTTATGCCGATTGTTGTTGAAGCCAAGTCCCCGGAAGATTATGTGGCATGGTTAGATAGCAAAAAATCAGAAGCGGCTACTGCCGCGGCAGGCAGCAATAAAACATTCACAATGGATGAGCTGATGGCTGCAGGTGAGACGGCATACAACACTAACTGTAGTGGCTGTCATCAGGTAACGGGTGAAGGTCTTCCCGGTACTTTCCCGGCGCTTAAAGGCAGTGCAATTGCAACCGGCCCGGTTATTGACCACATAAATGGGGTTTTACATGGTATTAACACAATGATGCCTGCATTTGGCCCGCAGTTAAACGATG
>VAPL010639634.1_pt1 | contig 12971 bp, 6 predicted proteins | sample 3395061 | NCBI WGS metagenome assembly VAPL01 (sample SAMN08290444, study PRJNA428436) | hydrothermal vent metagenome | isolation source: Deep-sea hydrothermal vent chimney 2 | place: Pacific Ocean: Juan De Fuca Ridge | depth 2182 m m
CATTCCAATCAGCATGAAAATCTATTAGCGTCGGGATGCTAGAACCAATTAATTCGCCAAATTTTGCCATAAAAGCTAAAATAATTTTTTATTAATAACTATTAATTAGACAGATAACGTCACAAATATACTATTTTTAACTAAGTTACAATAGGTGTTATCCTCTTTTTCAGGGTTATAACAGTTATCTCCGGCCAAATTCCCACACGTCCCGGATAGGCTAAAAAACCAAAACCTCTATTTACATTTATATATCTGCCAGCTTCTTCATAAATACCTGCCCAGTACTTATATCGCCATTTTACAGGACTCCATTTTATCCAACCCGGAATTTCAATACCAAACTGCATTCCGTGTGTATGTCCACTTAATGTTAAATGGTAATGAACATCATTGTTCTTTACCTGTTGTTCCCAATGACTAGGGTCATGACTCATTAATATTTTAAAATCTTCAGATTTAATGCCAGCCGTAGCTTGTTGCAAATCTCCTGCTTTTTTAAATCCGCCAGCACCCCAATTTTCTACGCCCACCAATGCTATTTTTTCACCATTCTTTTCTAATGTTCTATTATCGTTTAATAATAGATCGAAACCCAATTGCTGATGAACATCTTCTAATTTTTTCATGTTTTGAACTTTGGCATCATTACTTTTCCAATCAATATAATCGCCATAGTCATGGTTTCCCAACACAGAAAATTTACCATCTTTAGCTTTTAATTTCTTAAAAGTACCTATCCACTGATCCATTTCATCAGCTCTATTGTTTACAAGGTCACCGGTAAATAGAATTACATCTGACTTTTGTTGATTTATCAAATCTACACCATATTCAATTTTTTTTGCATTATCTAGGCTACCACTATGAATGTCTGATATTTGAGTGATTTGATATCCGTCAAAAGCAGTTGGTAAATCATCATATTCTAATACATATTTTAAAACTTTGTAATTATATTTTCCTTTATACATTCCGTATAAAAGCGAACTAAATGGTATTGCTGCGGCTATCAATGCAATTTGACTTATAAACTTCCGCCTTGACGGAAAATAGTTATCTTCTACTGATCTTCCTTCGGTGAATAATCTGTATAAGGCTTGAGGAGTTCTGAAAATATCTTCTCCAAAAACAAAAAGCAGTATAACAATTTTAGGAACAAAAAGAGTTAAGAAAAGACCGATGGCTTGATTTGTTTTGGGGGTTAAACCAATACTTCTATCAAAACTAATTGAAAGTTGATATAGAAAATTAGCAAAGACCAATGCAGAAATTATCCAATATAAAGAATAAAGAATTTTATTTTTAGAGATAGTTTTAAATGTTTGAAAAGCATATATATCTATAAGAAGGTAAACTGTAATAAAAATGAGCCAGCGCAACATTAATCTAATGTGTTTTTATATGAGTCAAATATACTACTTAGTCGTTACACCAATAATTTAGAAGATGTTAAAGTTTTCTTATCCTTTTATTCTTACAACCCATTGTTCATTTTTGGTTTTTAGGTGAATCTTAGCGTCAGTTCGAGTGATTTTTGATAAAAAATTGTATCGGGAACTATTTTTTGAATACTCCCGAGGTTTCGGGACTATGCTCGATACTAATTTTATCAAAATGGATAATGGGTTCTTATAATTTTATTAGTAGCTTTGAATCCCTAGCTTTTGGGACTAAATTAATAGAACATGCAAGAACAAAAACGCCTTTTTTTAGTTGATGCCTACGCTTTAATATTTAGAGGTTATTATGCCTTTATAAAAAACCCTAGAATCAATTCAAAAGGTACAGATACTTCAGCTATTATGGGCTTTATGAATTCTTTACTGGATGTAATTAAACGTGAAAGACCCGATCATTTAGCAGTATGTTTTGATAAAGGCGGCAGTGTTGATAGAATAGAAATGTTTTCTGAATATAAAGCGAATCGTGATGAAACCCCTGAAGCCATAAAAATTGCTGTGCCTTATATTGAAAGTATCTTAAAAGCAATGCATATTCCTATTATTGTAAAACCAGGCTATGAAGCTGATGATATTATTGGCACACTTGCTAAAAAAGCTGAAAAAGAAGGGTATAAAACCTATATGGTTACACCTGATAAAGATTTTGCACAGCTTGTTAGCGAAAATATTTTTATGTATAAACCACGATTCGGTGGTGGTTATGATATTTGGGGAGTTCCAGAAGTACAGCAAAATTTTGAAATTAAACATCAAGATCAGGTAATCGATTTTTTGGCTATGAAAGGTGATGCTGTTGATAATATTCCGGGTTTACCGGGCGTTGGTGATAAAACAGCAAAAAAATTCTTGGCAGCCTATGGTAGCATAGAAGGTTTATTAGCCAATACACATGAGTTAAAAGGTAAAATGAAGGAAAAAGTAGAGGCAAATGCAGAATTAGGTCTGTTGTCTAAAAAATTGGCAACCATTATGCTCGATGTTCCTGTTGAATTTCATGAAGAAGATTTTGAGCTCAACACCCCCGATATTCCTAAAATAAAAGAAATTTTTAGCGAATTAGAATTTAGACGTTTAACAGAAAATTTAGTAAAAACTTTTACAGAACCACAAGAAATTCCTACGAAGATTTCTTCTAAAAATGAGAAAAGTTCTTCCCCTTCAAGGAAGATGTCTGAAGGGCAGATGGGGCTTCAGTTTGATTTATTTGCTACTCCCGGAACAGGTGAGTTTTCTCCCCCTTCAGGGGAGATGTCCGAAGGGCAGGGGGGGCTTTATAATACTATTAAAAATTCTTCACATATCTATCAATTTGTTGACACTCCGTTTTCGCGTGAGTTATTACTCAATAATTTATTACAACAAAAATCTGTATGTTTTGATACTGAAACCACTGGTTTAAAAGCACTGGAAGTTGAGTTGATCGGGATTGCCTTTTCATGGGAAAAAGGTAAAGGATTTTATGTGCCATTTCCTGAAGACCAAGAAGAAACACAACAGATTATCAATGAATTTAGACCTTTTTTTGAGAATGAAAATATTGAAAAAATAGGACAGAATATAAAATATGACATTAAAGTGCTTTCTAATTACAATATTAAAGTAAAAGGAAAGCTTTTTGATACCATGATCGCGCATTATCTGATTAATCCGGATATGCGTCATAATATGGATATTTTGGCAGAAACCTATCTGAATTATCAGCCAGTTTCTATTACGGAATTGATTGGTAAAAAAGGAAAGAATCAACTTTCAATGCGTACTGTAGAACTTTCGAAACTAACAGAATATGCTGTTGAAGATGCTGATATAACCTTACAACTCAAAGAATATTTCGAAAAAGAATTAACATCGAGTAAGCTCACAAAGCTTTTTAATGAAGTAGAATTACCGTTAGTAACGGTTTTGACTTCGATGGAAATAGAAGGTATTAATTTGAATAAAGAATTTCTCGCTTCACTTTCTAAAGAAATAACTATAGATATTGAACGATTAGAAAAAGATATTTACAGTCAAGCAGGAAAGGAATTTAATATAGCATCACCAAAACAATTAGGGGATATTCTGTTTGAGAAATTAAAATTAGTTGATAAACCTAAAAAAACCAAAACAGGTCAATATTCTACTGCTGAAGATGTATTGTCTTATTTAGCAAAAGATCATCCAATAATTACAGATATTTTAAATTATCGTCAATATAAAAAATTGCAAAGCACCTATTTAGATGCTTTACCTAACGAGGTAAACCCTAAAACAAATAGAATTCATACGGTTTATGCCCAAGCCGTAGCTGCAACCGGGCGTTTGAGTTCTAATAATCCTAATTTACAGAATATTCCTATTCGTACAGAGCGGGGGAAACAAGTTAGAAAAGCATTTATTCCTAGAAATGATAATTATATATTGCTTGCTGCAGATTATTCTCAAATAGAGTTGCGATTGATTGCTGCCTTAAGTGGTGATGAAATTATGATTCAATCGTTTTTAAATGGTGAGGATATTCATGCTTCTACAGCCGCAAAAGTTTTTAATGTGTCTTTAGCTGAGGTAACTCGTGAGCAAAGAAGTGATGCTAAAGCAGTGAATTTCGGAATTATTTACGGAGTTTCTGCATTTGGGTTGAGCAATCAAACATCATTATCAAGATCTGAAGCAAAAGAATTAATTGATACTTATTATCAAACATATCCTAAATTAAGAGCCTATATTGATAGCCAAATTCATTTTGCCAGAGAGAATGGTTATGTTGAAACAGTCTTAGGAAGACGTCGTTATTTAAAAGATATCAATTCTCGGAATGCCGTAGTGCGTGGTGCGGCAGAACGCAATGCAGTAAATGCACCTTTGCAGGGGAGTGCAGCAGATATTATTAAAGTGGCAATGATCAATATTTATAAACGGTTTGAGAAAGAGGATTTTAAGTCTAAAATGTTACTTCAAGTACATGATGAATTGGTTTTTGATGTATATAAAGACGAGTTAGAGATCATTACACCAATTATAAAACAAGAAATGGAAAATGCTTACCAACTAAAAGTACCTTTAATTGTTGATATAGGTGTTGGTGAAAATTGGTTAGAGGCACATTAGAAGTTCCTAGCTAATAAGCTGAATAAAACAATTGTCTCCTTGAGGACATATTTTTATACAACCTACATATAAAAAGGACATTAAAAATGAGAATATAATCGTTTATTTACTAAAGTTTAATAGAATAATTGTCCCCTTGAGGGGACTTTAGGGATGTGAAAAAAGTTTGTCTTGCACTTATTGTGAAATGGTATTGTTTTCAGACGATGATAGACAGTTAGACATGAGACTCAAGCAAGACTTATTGATTTTGTGGAAGTTAGAAGAATTCAAAATCATAAACTATGTCCGTCGTTTAATAATTATAGACGAATATGTATAATTGCCCCTGATGCATACTATATAGAACGTTTAAGCTTAATAGAATAATTGTCCCCATTAAGGGGACAATACTTTTAACAAATTTAAAGAATATACAAGTGAAAACTGGTTAGAGGCGCATTAGTGATGTAAAATACTTATTGAGAAATAAAAAAACAAAACTAATAAAAGAAGTAAGGTAAAATTTAAAGATGAATAAGTTAAAAGTTGTCATACTTTATCAATCAAAACCACCACCTGAAATTGACGGCGTTATCAAACCAATGAAAGAAGGAGGTTATTCTGATAGTGGAGCAGATATCGCTATGGCAATTCAGCAAAATAATATTCAATTAATAACACCTGTAGATTTTCCAAAAATTAAAAATGATTTTGACTGGATATTCCCAGATTCTGAAGACGGCATAAAAAGGGCAATTAAAAAAGGAGCTAATCTTTTTTGGTTAAATACGGTGTTATTTGCTAAACATCCTATTTTAAAATTCAAGGATAAAAATCTTTTAATTGTAGGTCAAAAACCTCAGAAAGTTGAAATTTTTGACGATAAGTTTTATACAAATAATCTTTTGAAAGAAGGAGGACTTCCTATTCCATTATCTTATCTTTTATCATCAAATGAGCATCCTAAAACTAATATCAAATATCCTGTTGTTATAAAACCTGTACGAGGTAGAGGTAGTCAAGGAGTATTGGTCATTCAAAATAAAGCAGCATTAAAAAGAGGAGCTACAAATCTTATTGCTACTAAAAAGTATGGAAACAAAATCATTGTAGAAGAATTTTTACCGGGAAAAGAAATTACCATTACTGTCATGCCTCCGGGAAATTACAATTTTAAAAATAAGGTTGTTAAAAAGACAGATCATTGGTCTTTACCGCCAGTTGAAAGATTTAACCATATTGATGGCATTGCACCTTATAACGGTATTGTTGCTGTAGTTAATAATAGTAGAATGATCTCTGATAAAGAGTTAAATTCAACAGCAATAAAAGAGATATCTCAGAAATGTGAATTGGCTGCCAAAATTATAGGTGCACAAGCTCCTATCAGGATTGACTGTAGAAAAAATATAGAAGGTAAATATCAAATATTCGATTTGAATATGAAACCTAATATGACAGGTGCTTCACGCAAACATAGAAAAGATCAAGATAGTTTAACAATGATTGCAGCCAAAGGAATAGGGTGGAATTATCAAGAATTAATACTAAATATATTGTCTCAGTATTGGGAGTTGAAAAAAATTTAAAATTCTAGATTTTAGTTAAAACCTTATGACACCCCTAAAGTCCCCTCAAGGGGACAATTGATTTAATTTACCTTTAAAACCAGAGCAATACCTTAACCAACAAAACATTCTATTGTCCACATCTTTGAATCCCGATAGCTATTAGAATTTCCCTCAAAGAAAAACTTGTTTACATTCAACTTTTACGTTTTATGATTAATACTTAGAGATGATTGTATTTTCTAAAAGTTTAAATCAGAGCATTGTCCCCTTGAGGGGGCTTTAGGGGTGTAAAAACAGGATCACAACACAAATCTATAAGTAGCTTTAATTAAAAACGTATTATCTGCTTTTTCACCAAAGATCTGATTGTCTAAACTTCTAAATAAATGATTATTTGGGTCTTGTAAGCCCGTATTACCTTGTGACCAAACTAAAAAGATCTCAGAACCGGGAATATACTCCCAACGTACCACCAAATTTGAACGGAACTGTACAAAAGAAAAATCAGGATTTTTAATTGAATAATCAACAGACCCGTCAAGGTTCTCATCAATTAAATAATTTGACCCATTAAAAGAAATTTGATTGTTATCATATAATTGAAAACGATCATATAAATCATCCGCAATCGGATTGGTGATGAAATTAAAATTTTTATAGATTCCCCTTGAAATAAAAGGCTGTCCATAATATTGAATGGTTAAATTAGGATTAATAGTATAGTTTAACCTGATAGAAGCACTCAATGTTTGCTGGTCAATTTCGGCAGTAATATATCTAGGTGTACCATTAAAATTAGTTTCAGTTACATACTGCGTTTTGTTAGGATTTCTAGAATATTCAGGGCTCAATGAAATACTAAACGAATTTATAGGTTGATACGTAACACCTGTTTCTACTCTTAAAAATGAAAAACTATTTTGCTTAGCTTGTGAATATACATAACCGGTTCTAAAACGAATTTTTTTACGAGAATCTGTACCAAAAAAGAAAAAGCTTATGTTTTCACGAGAAAAACGAAAACGAGGTCCACCTTGTAAAATAGTATTGGTAAATATTCTCGGTTTATGTATAAAACCAATATCTGTCCACCAATTATTCTTATAGTTGGCATTACTACTGATTCGATACTGAATTCTGTTATAATTACCTTCAAAGTCATAACTGGTAAACATATTGAACCCTGCCTGGATATTTCTAAACTTACCAAATGGTTTTAAAGATCTGTAGTTAAACCAGGCATATTGACGTATTTCATCAGCTTGTCGGAGAAATCCGATATCATTTAATTCTAATTCCGGCGAACGCCAATTTGCACCAATACCATAACGCCAATGTCCAACACTGGCTTTTCCAAATTCTACCCTGCCACCGGTACCTGTTAATGAAGTCCTATTTGGATCAACTTCAACATGACTGGCATCAGTACGTTGAAACAAATGTGTCAGTGATTTTTGTGTTCTTTCTATGGCTTCTTCACTTCCTTGAACTTGACTCATAATTACATTTCCTTCAATATAGTATTTTCTATCTTTCCATTGATGCCTAAAATCTAATCCGCCGGTATAGGCTGATTTTCGTAAAAAGTCTAAATTACCTTCAATTTTTCTATTGGTTGCCGTAAAAATACCGCCTACAAAAGAGTTCCGGTCATTAAAATCTTTTTGTAATCTACCAACAAAATAATTAGTGAAAGGTTCTACCAGCTCATCTCTACGTTCACCATTATTATCTATAGTTGCATACTCTTTTGAAGTAACACTTTCTAAAATTCCTATAGACCAACCATCTTTTGTTTTTCCGGAAAACTTTGCAGCTCCTAAAATGGTGGTGTTTTGTGGCTGATCTACAAATTCTCCATTGGTAGTATTTGGAAATCCTTGCGGACTTCTTCCAACTCTTCTTGAAAAGAATAAGTTGTCTTGATTACCACCAAATCTAAAATCAAAAATATTTTTATTCTCAACAAAAAATGGACGTTGTTCTCTGAAAAAAATTTCAAAACCATCTAAAGCAATAGCTGCCGGATCTGCTTCTACTTGACCAAAATCAGGATTCACTGTTAGATCTAACGTAAGGTCATTTGTAATACCAATTTTTGCATCTAATCCGACATTGAATTTAAAATCGTTTCCATCCCGAAAAGGGTTACCGGCTTCTGCAGGATATGTATCAAACTGTGTAACGGTAAAAGGTTGAATTTCTAATTGTTTTTGTGGTATTAGATTTATTAAGCCATGTAATTCTCCGGCTTCACTTATAAACCCCGGAGCGTCTACAGGAATGCGCTGCCACAAAGACCTTTCATTTTTTCTAAATATATTCCTTACAATATTTAACCCCCATATTTGTTCTTTTGCCTTTCCAAAGCGCAATTGACTCAACGGAATTTTCATTTCAGCTGTCCATCCTTCACTGTCAATATTTGCTTTAGTGTACCAAACAGGATTCCAACTATCATCAATATTATTACCATTATCTGTTACTATTTCATCTCCTTTTACACCTGCAGCAGTAATTGTAAAAATAAAGGCCGTTCGTTCATCATGATAACTATCAAAAATCACATTTACTCTGTCGCCTTCAAAACCATCTCTTCTTGATAAGCGTTTTACGATACTATCTGGAGCTTTATCAATAGCACGTATTGCAACATATATGAATTTTGTATCATAGACTATTTTAAATTTTGTCTGAAAGGTTGGCGGGGTATTTTCATCAGGATCATTTTCAATAAAATCGGTCTGCCACTCAACAATATTCCAGCTGACATCGTCTAATATGCCGTCAATTACCGGAACCTTTTCTTGATCTAAAAATTTGGTAGTATATATACGTTTTGGAATTTTGTTTTGTTGTTCTTGAGCGTTAATAGTTTGAAACACAAACAAAAAGAACAATAAAAACGATAGTGTGTTTTTCATTTAGAAGGTTGATAGTTATTAATATATAATTCTAAATGACTTTATTAATTTAATAGAGTTACATATTGAGAAGGCAAGATAATATAAACTCATCTTAAGGTTTTGTTAATTTTGTAATCTACTCTGTTAAAGTTTAACTGAAAAGAATTCCCCTAGGCTCTGCCTCGGGGTTTCCGATTTACCTCTCCTTTGGAGAGGTCGGAACTGCTTTTCGCAGTTCCGGGTGAGGTAAAATACAAAATTTCGGTTTTTGATTCTAAGACCAAAATGAAACCAGCGAAATACCCCTGTGACTCTGCCTCGGGGATAGTCGGTTTCAAGAAATTTTTATTTTAAAAAAAATAGCACTACCCCGAATTTAATGGATAAAAAGATCAAGGTCTCGACTGCGCTCGATTAGACAATATAAAGGATACTTATATATCAAAGTTGTCTCCTTGAGTATCCCGAGCACTCGGGAAGAAGTTAATCATAATTCGTATTTACATTTAATGGAGGAATCCAAAAAGTTAGATCATTATTTATAACCTAAATCGATAGGTAGCCTTGATTAAAAAAGTGTTGTCTTTTTCTTGACCTAAAATTTGGTTGTCAAGATTTCTAAACAAACCTTCAGCTGGGTCGCCAGAACCGGTAACACCTTGAGACCACACTAAAAACACTTCTGAACCTGGAATATACTCCCAACGTACTACCAAGTTAGAGCGAAATTGTACAAAAGAAAAGTCGGGTTTGCCGAATGAGAAAGCCGTATTACCATCTTCAATAACATTATAAACTCCATTATTATCATCCAACGTTATTTGGGTATTATCATATTGAACAAAACGATCATTGAAATTGCTTGCTTGCGCATTAATTACAGATTTAAAATTTGAATAACGTCCTCTAGATACAAATGGTTGTCCCCAATATTGTATTGTGAAATCTGGATTAACAGTATAATTTACTCTTAATGACATGCTCAATGTACGTTGCTCAATGTTGGCATTGATATATTTAATTTCATTGCCAACCTCCACATTTTCGACAAATTGTAATTTATCATTATTAATGTTATATGAAGGGTTAACAGAAATTCGCAAAGCATCCAAAGGTTGGTAAGAAATGCCCATTCTGACATTGTAAAAATTGCGTGAATTATCAACTGCTTTTGATCCACTATGTCCAAAATTAAATCGAATTTTTTTACGATTATCGGTGCCAATATTATTCCAGAAAAACACATTAGGCGAAAACTTTAATCTTGGTCCGCCTCGAAGTGCAAAATTTGATTGATTAATGCCTCTATATGTTATCCCGAAATTTCCAAACCAATTGTTTTTAAAATTCGCCCAACTATTAACATTAAATTGTAACAAATTATGATTTCCTTCAAAATCCCAAGCACTCCAGTGATTATAATTCAACCCAAGCGTTCTAAAAATTGAAAAAGGTTTTAGTGTGCGATACCCAACCCATGTATAATGTCTTAAATCATCCGCTTGACGCTGAAAGCCTAGATCATTTAATTCTAATTCTGGAGATCTCCAGGTAAATCCACTTTCAAAACGCCAAAATCCTTTTGCTGCTTTACCAATCTGAATATTTCCTCCTGTTCCGGTGAGTGAAGTACGATTTGGGTCAACTTCTAAGTGACTCGCATCTACACGCCCAAATGAGTGTCTTAAAGATTCTTGCGTATTTTGTATAGCTTCGGCACTTCCTTTAACATGACTTACTACTACATTACCTCCTACATACCAAACCCTGTCTTTCCACTGATGTTTAAAATCAAGTCCACCACTATAAGCTGATTTATGCAAAAAGTCAAGATTATCTGTTAAATTACGATTGGTAGCTGTAAAGATACCTCCTATAAATGTATTACGGTCATTAAAATCTTTTTGCAATCTACCAACAAAATAATTAGTCAAAGGTTCAACAAGTTCTTCTCTACGCTCACCGTTATTATCAATAGTAGCATATTCCTTAGAAGTTATACTTTCCAGTACTCCAATTGACCAGCCATCTTTAGTTTTACCGCTAAATTTCGCAGCTCCTAAAATTGTGGTGTTTTGTGGCTGATTTACAAATTCACCATTTTGGGTATTTGGATATCCTTGTGGATTTCTGCCAATTCTTCTTGAAAAAAATAAATTGTCAGACCCAAACGTATCGCCCGCTTGTGATTGCGAAACTTGATAGTCAAAAATATTTTTATTTTCAATAAAGAAAGGGCGTTGTTCTCTGAAAAATATTTCGAACCCGTCTAAGGCTATAGCTGCCGGATCAGCTTCTACTTGCCCAAAATCAGGATTCACCGTTAGATCTAAGGTAAGGTCATTTGTAATACCGATTTTTGCATCTAATCCACCATTCAATTTGAAATCGTTTCCATCCCGAAAAGGATTGCCTGCTTCTGCAGGATATGTATCTAATTGCGCTACAACAAAAGGTTGTATTTCTAACTGTTTCTGTGGTTCTAGGTCTATCAATCCATGTAATTCGCCAAGCTCACTAACCCATCCTGGTGAATCTTGAGGTATGCGTTGCCATAAAGAACGTTCTTCTTTTCTGAAAATTCGTCGATTTAATTGTAATCCCCATATTTGTTCTTTTGCTTTTCCGAATCGCAATTGACTCAATGGAATTTTCATTTCTGCAGTCCAACCTTCACTATCTATATTTGTTTTGGTATACCATATCGGATTCCAGCTACTATCCCAGTTATTACCGTTATCAGAAACAAATTCATCTCCTTTAACACCAGCAGCAGAAACATTAAAAGAAAAAACTGTACGTAAATCATGATAACTATCAAAGTTAATTTCTATCCAATCTCCATTAAAACCATCCCGTCTTGATAGGCGTTTTACTATACTATCTGGTTCTTTATCTAGTAGTTTAACAGCTATATATAAATTCTTATTATCATAAACTATTTTAAATTTTGTTTGTTGATGTGGTGGTGTATTTTCATCAGGTCTCCATTCAATAAAATCGCCATCCCAATCGACAATATTCCAACTAGTATCATCTAATTTACCATCAATAATCGGTGCCTTTTCTTGACCTAAAAATTTGGTAGTATAGATACGTTTCGGAACTTTATTCTTTTGTTCTTGAGCATTTGTAAACGAAAATATAATTAGAAAAAATAATAAAAACAGGATGGAATTTTTCATTTGGCAGATTGGAAATATTATAGTTACTCCAATAAAGACTTTGTTAAGTTACAAATGTTACACTTTGTGGAAGCAAGTTAGTATAAACACCTCTTAAGGTTTTGTTAATTGTTATTTTACCTTGAAAAACCACCTGCTTAGCTGGTAGTGATGTTCCCTCCATAGGCGGGCAGGCTTTTGGCTTTTGCCTATTTTTTCAGACCTGTCAGGTTTTCATCCCGAAACCTCGGGACTGACAGGTCTTTGGGTCGGTTTATAATCTTGTTGTTGCTCATTGCCCCTTTTAGGGGTTTCCCATAGCCACCTTCTTAGAAGGTGTGATATTTACTTCAAATCTGTTAAAATTGCCTTTAAAAAATATAGTTATACTATTTCTCACCTAAAACTACCCATTAAAAACGAGGCTTTTTCGTTTAAGTTTCAAAATAAAAATAAGCCGTAACTAAGGCTATGACTAATTTTTCTTTTTCTCTTACACAAAAAATACTGTATTTTTATTTGAGTACTTTTAAATAAAAAATAGTATTAAATCAGGGTTTGTTATATAAATAATAGTTTGTACATTTGCACTCCCATTTTAGAGGGGTAAAAAACAAATTATTAATAGACAAAAACTAATAGTGTGAACACATTAAGTTACAAAACAGTATCAGCTAACAAAGCCACAGTTACAAAAGAGTGGGTTTTAGTTGATGCGGACGGACAAACATTGGGTCGTTTAGCTTCTAAGATAGCAATGCTAATTAGAGGTAAGTACAAACCTAACTTCACTCC
>VAPL010463438.1_pt1 | contig 12961 bp, 12 predicted proteins | sample 3395061 | NCBI WGS metagenome assembly VAPL01 (sample SAMN08290444, study PRJNA428436) | hydrothermal vent metagenome | isolation source: Deep-sea hydrothermal vent chimney 2 | place: Pacific Ocean: Juan De Fuca Ridge | depth 2182 m m
GCTGAATAGTTACATTAAATCCTCATTTGCCAGGCAATAAATAAAATTTCACCTGCTGAAAATAATCCGGGGCAAAACAGCGCCGCGCCTGCTGCCATCATCATCCTGCCAGTATATTTTTTCCTTTACTTCCTCGTCAAATACGGCCTTTTCATCGGCACTGGCGATGGCGAAATAGGTCACCAGTTCAGCAAGGCCCCGCGTCAAGGGGTATTGTTTAATAACCTCCGGCAGGGTTACCTGCTCCCTGACCTGTAATAATCGTCGAATATTAGCCTTTAGTTTTGCTTTGTCGACAACAATTTGTTCAAAAAGGGCATCAGCGCTGTATTGATCATCGTCACCAATAACCACTTCGGCCGAAATCAGCGGTTTCAGCGGCAGTGAGAAGAGGGGACGTTCCATGGGCAGATTAATAGTGGGCGCCGGGCTGTCCAGGGTCATAAAGGAGCCGCCGGGCGGAGAATCACGGATAGACAGGGCGTTGGCCTCAATACCATGCAGGAGCTGCATAATGCGGCGATTTTCCAGATAGGCCTGGTTGTCGAGATAGCGCCGCAGCTGCCGGGAGAGTTTGGCCACCGTGCGCTGGGTATGCTCACCGGCCTCTAACCAGTCATAATGAATACGCTTGAGGCGGGGATCGGCATGCAGGGCGGCAATACTCTCCATGCTGAATACATTTTCCAGCAGAGCGGTTAATTCCTCCTGACGTTCCAGCGACATCAGAAAATCCCAGAAAGCGCGAAAGCTCTTGCCCTGGTCAGAATCGGCAATGGCATCACGCTCACCGAAAATCTGCTCTAAAAGCTCACCCTTGCTGCCATTCCAGGTGGCAATCTGTTCGCGCAGATTACGGTCAAGGCGGCGAAAATTCTGCTCCACCTCCCGGAAATCCCCCAACAATTCACGAGCCAGGGCGCTTAACTGCTGGAAACGTTCCCGCAGCGCCGTATCATCAAGAATTTCAAAATCGCCATTTTTAATCTGCTCGATCTGCTGGTCGATCTCTTGTTTCTGCCTCTCCAAAGCACGAATCCTGGTATCGGCATCATCCTCTGAACCGGCTATCATCTGCCGCAAAAGTTCAAAGACCGTTAACAGCCTTGATTCCGTTCCGATAAACGTCCTTTGCAACAGACCGTCTAACCAGGAAACAGCCTTTTCAGCCGCCGGAGTCAGGTCAAAATGGGCCTCATCAGTACCCGGCGGATAAAATTTACGCAGCCAGCCTTTATCGTCATCAGCCCAGTCATTCAGATAATCAATGGCCGGGCGGGGAAAGGCCTTAGGCCCAAGAACCTCACGCAGATTATAGAGTTCATCGTCAAGCTTGGCCGCCAATTCATCCTGAGCCATAATCCGGATATTGGGTTCAATAAATACCCGCTGCAGGAAAGAGACAATGAGGGGGGCGTGCTCGGCAGTTAGAAGCCGCCAGGCTGGATGATTTTCACGGAGGAGAGAAAGGGTGTTAAAGTCGAGACTCACCGGGTTTATTCCTTGCTCGGACTGGATATCTCAGCATTAACAAAAAGTTCTGTATCCCGCAAAAGGTCGATTAGAATGGGCTCTGGCACTAACGGGCATTGGCTCAGGGCAATACCTCTGCTGACCAGACCAACCTCCTGCTGATTAAGCCCCCCCTTGAGCAAGACCTCAAGATGAGGCGCTGGTGAGCTCTTACATTGAGATACAGATACGGTTACAGTCTTGCCATCCTTCATCGACTTCTTACCCCCCCATAATTATGGACTTGATCAAATCAGATTTTCCCACGACACCGACCAGCTTACCATCCGTGACCACCGGCAGGGTATGCACATGTTTTTCCGCCATAAGGGTGGCCATTTCATTAAGCGGCGTATCCTCACTAACGGTCACGGAATGCTTAGAAAAAATATCCCGCACCGTGCGGCCCGCCATTTTCTGAAATTCCTGATCCATTTTATTAGGATTGCCAAGGACGAATACAGCGTCAAGAATATTAATTACCGTGGGGATATGGAGATTTTTGTTCTGATCAATGAGATCACTCTCGGTCACCACCCCCAATAAATTTCCGTCCTCCATAACCGGCGCGCCGCCGATCTTACGCTCAAAAAACAAGGCCGCCAACTCTTCCACCGGCATGTCCGGCGGTACTGAAAGCACGTCCGTGGTCATAATTTCTTTCGCGGTTAACATAGATTTCTCCTTTTATTCAGTAATGTCCGGTTAAGGACTTGCGTTGATAAACTTACGGCATTAAGGGGACTGATGAACTCTTATACTATCGGGTAGCATCAACTTTGGCGCACTTGGTGAACGATTACTATTTTTCTTGCTTTATATTCAGAGACAGAATAATTTTCGCCACCTTTTATTTTTTGGGCTCATATAAGCACACTTGCGTTCTCAAACCCATCCGGTATAACGGAGCTTTTTATTATAATTAAAGTTTCACCGTTTTGAAAAACGGTGAAACTCCAGAAACTCCAGTATTATAACAATGAAAATCAAAAATATCTTTACCGAAATTCCCGCTGATTTAAAAACCGAATTCATTGAGACTATCTGCGCCGGTCAACAGATCCGAATCGAGCGGATTGTCTCCAGGGGGCATAAATCGGCCCCGGACTTCTGGTATGACCAGCAAGACAACGAGTGGGTTATAGTCCTGAAAGGGGAAGCGGAGATAGAATTTGAATCCGGCCGCAGGCTTCATCTTACCGCCGGGGCATATCTTAATATTCCCGCCCATGAGCGGCATCGGGTATCATGGACAAAAGAGGGTGAGACCATTTGGCTGGCAGTACATTATTATACAATTACCCCCGCTAAATCATCTCAGCGCTGGGGGCCGGAATCCAGCATTCCTGACCGTTAATCAGCCGAATATGCAGCCAGCCGCCCCGGCGCTCCAGAAGACGAAATTCGAGACCAGCGTGAAGAGGGGTAGTAAAACTTGGCTTGTAGATGAAGCCGTCGCCCTTTCTCGCCACCACCTCCTTGGCGGTCAGTACCCCGGCCGGAGCGGGTGGATACCTGTAACTCACCAGCAGAGAGCCGCCCAGAAACAGGGCTGGTACCAGAGGCCAGAGAAAGCTCAGCCCGATCCGGCGCCGCCGCAGGCGCAAAAAGAGTACGGCCCACAGCAACAGCCAAGAGGCGGCAAACAGCCACCAGCGAATATTAACCGGTAGATCGTAATGCCAGAAGAACAGGGTTTTTAAGATCTCGCTCCGCTGCCGGGGCACAATTTTATCCGGCTGCAGACTTTTAACAAAGGCCAAGTTCTGGGCCAGATTCTCGTCATCGGCTTTATAGCGTTGAGCCCGCCGATAATTTAAGATGGCCCTTCCCGTATCATGGAGGCGAAACCAGGTGTTACCGATATTATAATATAATTTAGCGTTATGAATGCCGCTCCGCCTTAAACGTTCATAACGTAGCAGGGCCTTATTGTATAACTCTACCGCCTCCGCTCCCTCTCCCGCCTTGCCGGCCTGGCGGAAAAAGTCATTAGCCTCCCTGAACATCACCAAGGCCTCTTTATGAGTCAGGCTCCCAGGGGCCGCCGCAGCCAGACTCGAAAATAAAGAGACCAGCAGCAGACCAATAATAAAGAGGGGAATGTTTAACCTCAACGAACGACAGGGGAATCGCGGATCAATTCTCATATCTTTTTCCTCCCGGCTGCCGAACGCCTAAGTCAATTTTCCGGGCGGCCTCACCGGCCATGGCCAACAAGTTTTCGAGCTTTACCGGGGCAGCCGAGCCGGCATAGACCCCGGCCTCACATTTTTTCAACACCTCTAGCATCCGTTTAACTTCTTCGTCTCCAACCCCCCGTTTATAGAGGGCGTCCCTGATATCGGCGTTAGTAAGCAGTGCCTGTTTAAGATTCAATTTCAGCCTCAAATAACGGGTTAAGGCCTTGCTCAGGCGTTCATATCCCTTCCCATCGCCAAGAGGTTTTATCTCCCGCAGCTCCTTACGTAACCCCTGGTAGGCATTACGGGCCGCGCGCCGGGAATTGAGGGCCGGCAGGCGGCGCCGAAGTACAATTATCAACAAGACCAGCACATAAAAGAGCGGCGGCAGCCCGATAACAGCCCCAACCACCACAGGACCGGGAATCCCGGCCGCGGCCTTCTCCTCATTAATCAGGGCATCGGGAGTATCATAATTATAATTTATACCGCCCCCAGCCTGTTTAATGCCCTGTTTATTGCTGATGACCGGCCCAAGCCCCTGGGCGTCGGCAGCCGTCACCACCCGGTTGGCACTCACCCGCAGCGGCACCGGCTTGGAATGGACGGTCTCATAGCGGCCGGTTTTGACATTAAAAAAGCTTAACGACAAGGGCGGAATACTCTTCACCCCAGGGTGACGAACCCGCACGGTCTGGGTGAAGGTCTTCAGCGGCCCCTGCCCTTCACCAGCCGCCATCTCAACGGGTACTTTAAAATCACGCGCTGGCAACTGATCACGCAGGGGGGGCAGATGGACATAATCGGCGTAAGGGCCGGCCACCTGAATGGTGAGGGTAATGGGGTCGCCCACCCGTACCTTGCGGGGCACAGCCAGAACCAACAGAGAGTAGTTGCCCACCAGGCCGTTGAAATCAGCGGGACGGCCCTCGGCGGGCAGAGGCTTCACGGTCAACTCCAGGGTATTGGCGGGTACCACCACGCTTTGATACAAGGCCTGACCAAAAAAATTATCGTTAAAAAATGGCGAAAATGAGCGGCTGCGGGCCTGAGGTGCCAGGGTCTTGGCAGATACGGTGACCTGAGCCAGCTTGATAGTACCCGCCTGCTTGGGAACCAGTACCAGGCTGAAGGTCAAGGTGGTGAAACTTTGGCCCTCCAAGCTGCCCGTTCCTTTCCGGGCCGCCACCTCCAGACCGCCGTCCAAAGTCAAATTGATGGAATTGGCTTTATTGGCCGAGCCTGAAGCGGCAGAATCAACCCGAACCTTCAGCTTATCATTACGCAGAAAAGGCAGATTGAAATTAAAGCCCTTAACATCCCTGCCAATATACCAGGTAACGGTTATTCGCACCGGCTCACCAACATAGCAGGTATTCTTCTCCAGACGCAGGCGCAATTTAAAATCCCGCAGCTCGTGAGGGGGCATAGCCAGAATATCAATGGGGGCGGTGAAATAATCCCGGCCGGCAATTGTAAGTTTAAGAGCGGGAATAATCAGTTGGCCGGCCTTACGGGGTGTTAACCTGTAGTTAAAGATATACCCCTCATGGCTCACCTTGGAGAGCTGGCCGTTGATAAAGGATATAGAGGAGCTGCTATTATGCTGACCACCCAGGGATTCGACCTTAAAATCGGAGAGAGCGGAGAGATCAGGGACGCCCGGAGAATCATTTCCATCCACCTGAATCTGCAGCATAAGCCCCTCACCCACAAAGACATGCTGCTGATCCACCACGGCATTAACGCTGATATCCGCCGCGAATACCGTTCCCGCCCAGAGGGCAAGGGTGGCCGTCAGCAGCAAAAGTGGAAATTGCCACCTGATGACAGCCTGAAGATGCCTACCAGTCTTTATCAACCGCTTCATATTCACTTCTTTTTCTCACCTGACGGCGCAAATCATTCTGCCTCTCCTGCTGTAAAATATCCCTGGCAGTCTGGTCATTATTGGCCTGAACGCCGGCAACGGGAGGCTTATTTTGTTGAGCCTGCTTGTTTTGAGCAGCCTTATTGACAGCAGCCTCTCCTTTCTCTCCGGCTTTAGCGACCTTTTTAGCGGTACTTTTACGATTATGGCTGCCCGCCTTGGTACTGTCCCGCTTAACATTTTTTTTATTACCGCCGCCCTTTTTATTCGGCTTATTTTGAGGTTTATTCGGCTTTTTGGCCAACAAATCGGCCATGGCCTGCCGCAGTTTATCCGCCGCTTTTTTCTGATTGGCGGCCGCTTTCCCCGGCTGTTTATTCTCTAAATTTTTCAGGGCCTTTTTCTGACTCTCCATGGCCTGCCGCAGATCTTTGGCAGCCCTGGTTCCATCACTGTCCCGGCGCGCGGACTGCTGTCTGGCTAATTTATCCGCCAGCCTCCTGGTCTCGTTATTTAATTTCTTCTGTTTCTCCCCAGCCGCCCCTTTACCTTTACCAGATTTAGCGGCCTGCTTACGATTCCCGGCGGCCATGGCGGCCTGTTTTTTACTCATTTTGGCCAGTTTTCGGGCCATCTTTTTCCGAGCCTGCCGGGCCGCCCGGGCCGCCTCTTGTTGACGGGCCAGGAACTTCTTTACTGCCTTAATTTTGTCTTTAGCCACCTCAATATTCTGCGCCGCCTTATTAAAGCCGGGCTCAAGGGCCATAGCCTGCCTATAACAGCTTAGACTTCCGGCCATACCCCGCAAAGCCGTCTCAGGGTTCTTTTTAACAATCTCCTCAGCCTGGCGCAGGGCGGCATTACCCTGATTAAATCTCCCGGCGGCCTGAAATTTGCGCTTACGACTCCGGGCAACGGCCTGCTCATAGGCCGCCCTGGCCCCTTTAAAATCTCCCAGCTTATAAAGGGTATCACCCAGATTAAAGTAAACGTATGGTGAATTAGGGGCCTTTTTCAGGGCCTGCTGATATTTTTTTCTGGCCGCTTTAAACTTCCCCTGTTTATAGACCGCATTCCCCTCTTTAATCAGAGAAGAAGCAGACTGAGCCCGCACGGCCGTGACCGGCATAAGGAGCAAGATAAGGCCGACAATACCGGCTTTAACGACCCCGGCGCTGCCGGCATTTCTCAAGATCCGCCCCCGGCCGGCAATAAGTATCTCCAGCAGCAGACAAAACAGGGCGGCGCCCAGAAATATCTGAAATTTCTCTTCATACTGCCGATGAGTGCGGCTGGCCAACTCTTTTTTGGCAGAGCGGGCCATTATCTGGCGGTAGACCTGTCCCAGATTAATAGTGCCAGTAGCCACGGGAAGATAAAGACCACCGGGAGTGGCCATGGCCATACGACGCAAAACGCCGGCATCAAGCTTGCTCCAGACCTCACGGCCCTTGTATTTTAAAAAGCTTTTATGCCCCTGAGCGTCCAGCACGGGAATACGGCTGCCCTCCTTTTCATTGCCAAGACCAACAATAATCAGTCTTATCCCCATCTCTCCCGCCTTCTTGGCCGCCTCCACCGGGAAGCTGCCATGATCGCCGCCATCGGTAAGCAGGATTATATCCTTATACTGCTTGGCCTGATCGTCAAAAACCTGGTTAAGCACGGTACGCAAGGCATCACCAAGTTTGGTACCACCGCGGGAAACGGCATCAGGGCCGACATTATCCAAAGCCAGACGGAAAAAACCATAATCAAGAGTCAAGGGGCATTTAATCACCGCGTTGCCGGCAAAGGTGACCAGGGCGACCCGATCTCCGTTCAGAGAGGCAATGGTATCTTCAATGGCCATTTTGGCCTGAGTCAGACGATTGGGGTGTAAATCTTCAGCCAGCATACTGCGGGAGACATCGAGCATAAAGACCACATCCCGGCCGCTACGTTTGATGACCACATCCTTACGGTTCCAGGCCGGGCGGGCCAGGGCAATAATCAAAAAGACCAGACCAATAAAAATCAGCACCGGCCGCCACCAGAGCCGCCGGCCGGCCGTTGGCAGCATCTCAGCTCCGCTGTCCAGCGCCAGAGCCTGTACCGCCTGCCGCCGCTTGCGTGCCGCGTAGACAAACAGGGCCGCGGCTACCGGAAGCAGCCAGAGGAGATAGAGCATATTTATATGATAGAGGTGCATAGCCATCTTATGGAATTCTCCGAAATACAGTACACCTTAAAACTATTTCCACGAGAAGAAGTAACAGGGCGCTCAAGGCAAAGTAAAAGAAATGTTCCTTATAATTTAAGAAACGAATACTTTCCACCTTACTTTTTTCCAATTTATCAATCTGCTTATAAACATCCTGCAGGGCCTTGCCATCCCCCGCCATCTTAAAAATTCCCCCGGTCTGAGCGGCAATAGAGGCCAGCAGTTTCCGATCAACTCCGTTACCGGTTCTAATCATCTGGGTGCCGAAGATAGTCTGTACCTTAACCACATCGTTACCGCCAACCCCGATGGCGTATATCTTAATTCCCCATTTCTTAGCCAGAGCGGCGGCCGCCTCCGGTGTATAACGGCCGGCATTATTGGCACCATCGGTCATCAGGATAATAATTTTGCTCTTAATCTTATAATCCCCGGCCGCGGTGCCGGTTTCGCGGGCCATGGTCTTCTCCGCCATGTGCAGACGAGCGGCGGCCAAGGCAATGGCGTCACCAATGGCGGTACGATTTTCCGGGCTCTTGGGCGGTACCACCTTAATGCTGTCCAAAAAATCACGCAGCGGCCCTCGGGCCAGGGTCAGGGGGCAGATGGTATCTGCGTAGCGGGCAAAAGTAATCATGCCGATGAGATCATTGGGGCGGCCAGGTAAGGAGCCGCCGCCGTTGACAAACTCCGAGAATACCTTCTTTACCACCGATAGACGAGTCATCTTGCGGCCGTCAAAATCCATCTCTTGCCCCATGCTGCCTGAACGATCCAGCACTATTTCCATGGCAACCCCTTTATTAACCTCCCTGATATTCTCCATTCCGCTCTGGGGCCGGGCCAGGGCAATAATCAACAGAGCCAGGGCCGCAAGGCGCAGAAATAAGGGCAGCCGATGCAGACGGCAGCGCCAGCCCAGATGGGCCGGTACCAGGCTCAAAGAGGAAAAGATCAGGGCCGGGCTCCGGCTCCGAAGCCGTAAATAGAGAATAAGCGGCAGGAGCAGAAGCAGCAACAGGGCCAGGGGATCCGCGAATCTCATGATCTATACTCCAAAGCAGGCAGGGGCTTTTCGTCAACTCCCCCGCTGTCCGGGCCTTCGGTCTCATCAATAAAACGCCGGCAGATGGTAACCGCCATCTCGATATCATCCACCTCCGGTTGATGACGGGCGAATTTAACCAGATCACAATGGATCAAAAAATCACGCAGCAAATGCCGATGTTCCGGCCTTAACCCCTTGTAAGCAGCTATGACACTACTCACCTGTGGACGGCGTCCCAATTCGGCTAAAAATTCTTCAGTGGTCAATTCCGGAGCCCTGATCCCAAAATTACGCTCTAAATACTGCCGGATAATGGCAGAGAGGGCGGCATAAAATTCCTTTACCTGCCCATGCTCCGGTAATTGCCGTTCCAAGAGCCGCTGTAACTCGCGCCTGGCCAACTCAGCAGGCGGCAGAGGCGGCGGCAGGGAGGGAACTGCGGGCTTGCGCCGCCGCCACAACCAAATTACCAGAGCCAGCAGCAGGGCTACTCCACCCCCGGCCGCCGCCCAGAGGCGCCAATTAAGGGGTTGACGCACCGGCGGCTCAATATCGGCCAGGCCGCCCTTTTTATCCGGGCCAAAGAGGGACTCCACACTTAAAGGGATCTCAGCGCTCACTAACTCCAGAACCTTGGCCTTATCCTTACTCGTATCCCAGGCCGAAACCTTAAGAGGCGGCAGCTTAAATTCACCGGGCCCCGGCGGTTCCAGAATATAGGTCTGAGTCTGAGAAATCCGGTTTTTACCCACTAATCGCGGCCGCTCCAATTTGCCGCCGGCGCTGCTGAAAGTATCCATTTTCGTATTCGGCCCCGGCAGTTCAAAGGCATAGTTTTCAGGCCCCTCCACCCGCAGAGTGAGATGAAAGAACTGAGCCGCGTTAATCCGCCGGTGGTCGACCTCCAGGGTCAGCTCCACCGGCCCCTTCTGGTAATGCTCACTCACCTCCGGCCCAGCCTTGATGGACGGGACAGACCGGCCCGGCTGGCTCTGACAGCCCGCGCCAAGCAGCAACAAGAATAAAAGCATTATTTTAATAAACGGCTTGCAGTAATTCATCGACTTATTCTTAAATATCAACCTGCTGACTCATCTTCTCGATTCCCGGCTTTTAAAAAAGCGCACCAGATCATCAACGTATTGCACCCCGCCTCTGAGCTGAGCAGCCGGCCGCAGCACCAGAGGAATATGATCCACCGCCCTTGATCTGAAAAGACGGTCAAGGGCCTGCCGCCGGGCCGCTGTCTGCCGGGCATATTGCTTCCTGAACCCAGAATCAGAGGTATCCACCAACATCCGGGCTCCGGTCTCGGCATCACTCAAGGTGATTAGTCCAAGGGCCGGCAGCTCTAATTCCCGCTGATCGTTTACCGAAACCGCGATCATATCATGACGCCGGGCCAGCAGCCCCAGGGGCCGCGAAAAATCAGGGGCCAGAAAATCGGAAATCAGGAAAATAACCCCCTGCCGCCGCATCACCCGGCCAGTGTACTCCAAGGCCTGGGCGATATCAGTACCCCGGCCCCGCGGTTTATAATAGAGAACCTCACGGATAATCCGCAGAACGTGAGAGGTGCCCTTCTTGGGCGGAATAAAGAGTTCAATTCCCTCGGAGAAGAGCAGAAGCCCCACCTTATCGTTATTTTTGATGGCCGAAAAAGCGAGCAGCGAGCAAATCTCCGCCGCCACCTCGCTCTTCGTCCGTCCAGTGCTGCCAATGCCGCCGGAGGCGGAGATATCCACCACAAAGAGAACGGACAACTCCCGTTCTTCGGTGTAGCGTTTAACAAAGGGGCGGCCGGTGCGGGCCGTAACATTCCAGTCAATAGTACGAATTTCATCGCCGGGCTGATATTCCCGCACCTCATCAAATTCCATCCCCCGGCCTTTAAAGACAGAGCTGTACTCCCCGGCCAGAACATTATTAACCACCCGGCTGGTAACAATCTGGATATACCTGATTTTATGGGCCAGCTCCTTGGGAATCATGGCACGGCAACGGTATCAAAGATGCGGCCGATAATATCCTCCGGGGTGATCTCCTCGGCCTCGGCCTCATAGGTAATGGCCAGCCGGTGGCGCAGGACATCAAGGCCCACCGTTTTGACATCCTGGGGAGTTACGTAACCACGTCCGGCCAGGAGCGCCGTGGCCTTAGCCGCCTGAGCCAGAAAGATAGTCGCCCGCGGCGAAGCCCCATATTGGAGCATATCATCCAACTCAAGTCCGTAATCAGCCGGCCGGCGGCTGGCGCTGATCAGATCAACAATATAATCCTCAACTTTCTCATCGAGATAAATAGAGACGGTCAGTTTCCGCAGACGGGCGATATCATCCATCCCCAAAAGCGGGTTCACTGCCACCGGCTCCTTACCACCGGCCATAAGGCGCAATATCTGTTTTTCCTGCGCCTTATCAGGATAATCAATCTTTAACTTTAACATGAAGCGATCCATCTGGGCCTCGGGCAGCGGATAAGTGCCCTCCTGCTCAATGGGGTTCTGGGTGGCCAGAACCATGAAGGGCGTGGGCAGAGGGTAACTGTTGTCACCAATGGTCACCTGCCCCTCCTCCATGGCCTCCAGAAGGGCGCTCTGCACCTTGGCCGGCGCCCGGTTAATTTCATCAGCCAAGACAATATTGGCGAAAATCGGCCCCTTACGGGTAGTGAATTCGCCGCTCTTAGGATTATAGATCAGGGTACCAATGAGATCGCCCGGCAGGAGATCCGGGGTAAACTGCAGACGTTGAAAACTGACCTGCATGACCTGGGCCATGGTCTGCACCGCCTTGGTCTTGGCCAGCCCCGGCACCCCCTCCAGCAAGACATGACTGTTACATAACAGGGCGGTGAGCAGCCGTTCCACCATGGCGTTCTGGCCGACAATCACCTTGGCGATCTCACGGCGTACCAGATCAAGCAGGGCGCTTTCCCTGCCTACCTGTTCATTAAGCTCCTGAACATCAATTGTCATTGGAATCCCCCAAAAAAGAAAATATCAATCGGCTCACGCCGCCCACAGGCCGCGCGCTGTAATTTACGCCAATAAAATAGGCCAGCTTTGTCAATTGTCAAGGGTAATTAAGATGGACTGGGTAGTTAGACAGGCAGAATTTAGGGGGAGATACAGACAGGTTTTTATTATGTTCCTGAGACATTCGGCATTTGCAGCACAGAACTTGAGGGAGTCCTGCCCGCTCCCGCCAGAAGAAATACCGAGGGCTTATAAAACCGCAAAATATCGGCAGTAGATCTTGTTCATAAATCGTAGTAATATCACTGTAGTACGACTGAGTTTTGAATATTTCATCTGGATGATTAGCAGGATAATTATATCATCGTATAAGAACAGCCGCCTTTATTCTAAAGATATCAGCGTCCTGCTCTTCAATGGCATGGTCAATCCTCTGCCCAGTTAGTTAAAAACCCCGGATTATTTCTTCTTCAGCGGGGAAGCAGCAGAGAATCATGGCCCGGTTAACGGTGAAAAATTTATACTCCACATGCTCTCCGTCAGCAAAAATAACATTGGCATCGGTTACAGCCATAAAAGGACTCTCCTTGGTGTTTCTGTTCAACATATCAGTAAGGCGCAGACTGTGCGGCTGATGGAAATCACCCTCTATTTTCGTGCCATCCACTAATATTAATTTGACCCTTGTCAGGGTAGTCTTGACCTTTTGATAAATAATATTTTTATTCATTTGGGCGCCGCCCTTCTCCGATTCACTCATTTTTCTGCCTCCCGATGATTTTTTTGGGCAAATTTTCAACCTGTTTTAATCATTAAACGCATAAGTAGTGGGACAGGTCAAATAAAAAAAGGGAATCGCCAAGGCTGGCAACTCCCTTTGATGAAAATCACGAAGTAAGGTTAGCCCCCTCCAATGATAATAGCCCATCCAGCACACTTGACTGCACAGGATAAAAAAATTTACTGTTTAATGCGAAGCCCTCTCAAGGCCTTACCAATAGTATTCCGCCGCCGGGCCCAATTCACGTTCAATCTCCAGCAGACGATTGTATTTAGACAGCCGTTCACTGCGGCTGGCCGAGCCGCTCTTCAGATGACCGCAGTCCATGGCCACCGCGAAGTCGGCCAGAAAGGCATCCTCCGTCTCACCGGAGCGGTGCGACAAAAA
>VAPL010105429.1_pt1 | contig 12954 bp, 8 predicted proteins | sample 3395061 | NCBI WGS metagenome assembly VAPL01 (sample SAMN08290444, study PRJNA428436) | hydrothermal vent metagenome | isolation source: Deep-sea hydrothermal vent chimney 2 | place: Pacific Ocean: Juan De Fuca Ridge | depth 2182 m m
GACACCGGACGCCGTGTAGACGCCGTTGGTGCCGGCAGTGCTAAACGGCGCTAACCCCTCTGGGAACTGAAATTGATCGAACTCATCACGATCATATTCAAACCAGCGTGTTCCAAAGGTTGCAGTCCATTTATCCGTCAAATCATAGGCCAGTTCACCGAAGATTGCGGTTTGTTTGATAGTTTTTCGAAAGGTGTTCGAAAAACCGACATCCGTTGGCGGCAACGGATACTGGGTGTCGTAGCCGTTGTAAACGTTATAGGCCGCATAGGCCTGCGCAGCTGTCCACGCCGTTGTCCCGACCAGATCGGGGTTGAGCGCGGCGTTGAACCAGCCGTCGGTTACGTCCTCGTAAAATGCACCGACCATCCATTGCAGGCGACTTTCGCCCAGGGACGTGAGACGAAACTCCTGCGCAAAACGCTCGACTTTCTGGTCGTTAAAAAGTGTGCCGTAAGTGTAGTCCGAATTGTAAAGAGCATAGTACGGACCGAAGTAGGCGTCCTTCCATTGCTCGTACACCATGTTGTCCCATTCGTACACAATCTTGCGATCAAAATAGGACGTGGTAGAGACGAATTCGGCGAACCCGAGGTCGCCGCGAAGCGTACCGGAAACCTGATACCAGTCATCGTCGCGGTATTCTTTGAAGAAGCGCGTCACGTTATATTCACCGAGTTCCGGGTCACTTTCCCAACTGCCGTCGGCGCTGAGCGTTTGCCCGATCAGCGATAGATAAACGTCCCAGTCATCGCTCACGTTCCATAACGCGGCGATGCGACCGCCAGCATAGTCCGCGGTATTAAAGTCCTTTTCTACTGTACCTGTGTTGGTTTCGCTGCCTTCCAGCGTTGCGCCAAGAACGTTGTCGATGTAGCCGCCTTGGCGATCAACGTAGCCGACTCCGCGAATCGCGAAATTATCGGACAGCGGTATGTTGAAATGACCGCTGACGTCGTAACTTTCCGAGCCGCCCCGGATCGTATACAAGCCCGCATCGATCTGACCGCTGACCGAATCAAAATCCGGTTTGTTTGTGATGTAGCGTATTGTTCCGGACTGCGAACTGGAACCGAACAAGGTTCCCTGCGGACCGGGCAACGACTCGATACGCTCTATGTCGATCAGGCGCACATCCAGTTGTTGAGAAATTGTTGTGATCGGCTGCTCGTCAAGGTAAATAGCGACCTGACTGTCAGTCCGGAATTCCTGCGTTCCGGTCGATACGCCGCGCATGATGACCGTGTTACGGCCTGGCATCGACGTGGCGAGGCTGGCGCTGGGCAGTGCGCGCATGAAGTCTTCCATGCCGTGCAATGCCTGTCGCTTGATGTCGGCTGTCGACAATGCGCTGATGCTTTGCGGAACATCCTGCAGGTTCATCTCTCGTTTGGTCGCGGTGACAACAATTTCTTCAAGCGCATGGCTTGAGGGCTCTTGGGCGAGCGCTACGCTGACAGGTGCGAGCGCGGTAGTGATTGCTGCGGCCAACGGCGTCAAGAAGAACCACCGCCTGTTCGGATCAGGCCAACTGCGCCGGGTATCAATACCTGCCGCAGCCGTGTTTTTCCTATTCCGTGTTTTCGTCATCTTTAAGTCCCCCCGACCTGCCAAATTGTATTCGCCGAATTCGCGCGTTGTTTGCGAATCGTTAGTCTCCGTTTGCGCATCGAAGATGCTAAATCGGCGGAGGTGCAACTTGCGATGTTTTGCGAGCTGCCGTGGAACGATTCGTGAGAACAATACTATACGATTGAGCGGTGTAGTTCACATCGGAATAATATTCGATCACCAACTCAGCCGGGGCTCCTCGACCGAACTGCCTTCGTAAGTTCGCAGTTCTGCGGAACATTATGCAGCTCCGCGCGAGGTGTCCTCGGCAACCGCAATTCGGACTACCGCCAGAACAGGATCACCGGGCAGAGAACCAACACGCCGAGTCCGTGACTCAACCACCGTTCGCTTTGATGTAAGAAGGTCTTTGGGCATGATGCCAATCTCATTGTGTGCGCGATTGGTCGCATACGGTACCGGGATGGGCAACTCGAGTTATCACAGGAAGGTGCAAAAATGGAGCGTGTGAAATCAGAACTGCAACGTCAGGCTTTAACGGCGACCGTGAAAAGAGCGTACATGGAAATTTTCCCGGCGCGTTTTGTCGAAGCGCAACTCGATGTCCTGCAAGCAGGATCGTGCGTCGCGGTTACCTGCTCGCCGTCAAGCGGAATTGACGTGACCCTGGATGTGGCCGAGCGTCTCGTGGCACGAGGTTTCGAAACGGTACCTCACCTTGCCGCAAAATGTGTGCGTAGCGATGCTCACCTGAACGACATCATGAGTCGCCTCGACCACCTGAATATTGAAGGCGTATTCGTGATCGGAGGTGATGCTGCGAAGCCAGCCGGGCCTCACGCTACCGCGCTGGATTTGCTGCGCGCCATCTCGGAGCATGATCACAAGTTGACGGAGATCGGAGTAGCGGCACATCCGGAGGGCCATCCGCATGTCGACGGTGAAGCACAGTTGACGTTGTTGGTGGAAAAGCAGGAATACGCCGACTATTGCGTTACGCAGATGTGTTTTGATGCGTCCGTCTTGGCCGGCTGGCTCAAGCAGGCTCGGGATCGTGGTGTTACGTTGCCTGCGTGGCCCGGTTTGCCGGGCGTTGCTAGTCGCGCGCGCTTGATTGCCACTTCGCTGCGGATTGGCGTTGGCGAGTCGCTACGGTTTCTGAGTAAATCCGGACGTATCGCAGGTCACCTGCTGAAGTCCAAAACCTATCGTCCGGATTCATTCTTGCTCGAACTCAGCCCGTATCTGACAGATCCGTATTACAACATCGTGAGCTACCACATTTTTTCCTTTAACCAGGTGGAGACCACTGAAGAATGGCGAAACGGATTCCTCACCGCGCTTCGGGAAACCTCGTAAGCCGGTCGCGTCGTGGTGAGGCTTAAGCGCCGGCGTTTCTAACGCTGTTCGGTAGTTCGCTGATGATGGATTCGAAGTCCTCAATCCACAAGTCGAGGTGTTTTTCGTACTTTCGCCACGTGCCCAGAGCGCCGGTGTAAATGGGCTGTCGTACCTGCTCGGAGCTCGCGGTCCGGACTGCTCGCTTTGTCTCATGGAATCGAACGCAAGACTCTTCGAAAGGTAGCCCGCAATGATCGAGGATCCGCCGCACTTGCCCCTCCAGATCCGTCACCGTTTCCTCGTAGTGAACATCGAGAATTTTCCCGGGTAATACACGGTGCCAGTGTTTCATCACCGCGTCGTAACTGCGGTAGTAGTGCGACAGATCGATGGTGTCGTAGGTAAAGCTCTGCCCTCTCGCGAACAATTGTTTGTAACTTCCCAGGCAACTGTCGAGCGGATGGCGTCGGGCGTTGATAACTTTGGCGTTCGGCAGTATCAGGTGCAACAGGCCAATCAACGGGAAATTGTTCGGCAGTTTATCCGTAAAGAATGGCCGCTTGGTTTCCCGATGCCGTTGAACGGTATCCATGTATTCTTTTCCGTAGGCTCGCCAGTCTTTTCGGCGCAGTTCCGTCGCCGCATCCGGAAACTGCATGCCATCTTGCCGATAGCGACCGAAAGACGCTGCGATCTTGCTCAGAATCGGTAGCTCGGAAGTTCCTTCGACCTGGCTGTGACTGGCGAGAACTTGTTCCACCAATGTTGAGCCGGAGCGGGGCAGACCGACAATGAAAATGGGGTCCGGGGTTTTGAGTCCGTTGCCGCTGTGTTTGTACAGAAAGTCGTCATCGAACACTTTAAGGATTTGCTCGTGGCGCATCTCCATTTCCAGTGGATCATAGGACTCGAGTGGTCTTTGCTTGCGATTCCCGGTGTCGTAATAATGCCAGGCCTTGTCGTAGTCCTTCCTGTCTTCATACGCCTTGCCGAGTGAGAACCGGAAATGAACCTCCTCACTGTCGGTTAGCCCGCCCTGACTTACTTGCTGCTCCATGGCATCGACTTCGTTTTCCTCAAAGCGGAAGATTTTCAGATTGGCCATGCTCCAGTACGCTTCGCCGAAATTCGGTTTGCCGGTGATTGCCGCCCGATAGGCTTGCAGGGCGCCGGCCTGGTTGCCGACGGTCTTCAACACGTGTGCGAACCCCAGCTGTGTACCCGGTGAATCGGGGTTGATCTCGATCGATTTTGCGAACGCCTCCACGCCTTTTTCAGGATAACTCGCCTGCGCATAGGCATTGCCTAATCCGGCCCAGGTGGCCGGGTTGTCCACGTCGAGTTTGACCGCGGTTTGGTAGCATTCGACGGCATCGGTGTACTTGTTGGCTTCCAGTAACACCGTACCGAGCACCAGCCACGCGGCAGTGAAGTCCGGGGCGAGTGTTGTTGCACGCCTTAGCAGTGCCTCGGCATCGGGCAGGTTCTCGTCCTCGCGCCAATACGCGATGGCCAGATGACGCATCGCATCGACGTTGTCCGGACTGCTCTTCAGAACGTCACGAAACGCGGCAATCGCTTCGTCCTTTCTACCGGCTTTGAGGTGATCCATTCCCGCGGCGATTGCACCGGCTTCAGGGTCTTTTTCGAAAAACTCTTCGAACTGCTCGTCCGCTTCTGTGCCACGGCCAATCGCAGCCAGTGCTTGCCCCAGTTTCTTGTGCGCCAGTGGCAGACGGGGTTCGAGTTGAATCGCTTTTTCAAACGACGGAATGGCATCTTCGAAGCGAGCCTGCAACGCGAGGGCGCTGCCAAGGTCTTCGTGCAATTGCGGTATGTCAGGATGCAAAGACAAGGCAAAACGCAACTGTTCCTCGGCTTCAGGCAGCCGACCCTGTTTCATCAGCGCATTGCCCAGCAACCTCAAGTGGTCATTGCACCCGGGATTGAGGACGAGATAGTTTCGGCAGATTTCCTCTGTGCGTAGCGGGCGATTGTCACGCATCGCCTGCACGGCTGCGCTGATACTGGTGTGCTTGTCGGAATTAGCCTGCTTCACTATGTGCTTCGCTATAACGTTGACATGATTCGATACCAGAATTCTACGCTGTCATTGAACGCGGAAATCGCGATTCTCTCGTCGATTCCGTGTTCGCTGTTGCCCTCAGCCGACTGTGCGATCGCGGAAACGCCGTAGGTCGGAATACCGGCACTTCGTGTATACAAGCCATCCGTCGCGCCGGTAGACATTCCGGCCTGGATTCGAATGCCCGGATACCGGTCGGTGGCCAGTTCTGTAATGCGGTCGAGAACTTCCGGAATCAGCGGAGAGGGCGGACTTATTTCCGGTTCATACGTACGGCGCATCTGGATAGTGTCGTCGGCGATGACTCGCAACAATTCGGCTTCGACATCCTCGGCCTTTTCCTGGGGCAGAATTCGGCAATTGATGACCGCCTTCGCGTAAGTGGGTAACGCATTCTCGGCATGCCCGCCAAAAAGCTGCGTGGCAACGCAGGTCGTTCGCATTTGGGCGTTATAAAACGGTGTGCTCGCAAGGAGTTCGAGCTGCTCCTCGGTGGCCTTGTCGTCGGCAAGGTCGCGCATCGCAGAGGCGAGTGGTTCGTCAACTGAAGCTGCCGATGCAGCAAAGTAGGCACGGGTCACATCGTTCAGATTCACCGGAAAACGGTGTTCGCCGACGTGATTGAGCGCTTTGGCCAGCGCGTAGATCGCATTCTCCGACGGCGGCACAGAACTGTGGCCACCGGGATTGTTGGCCTGAATTTCGAGCGTCATGTATACCTTCTCAGCGGCCTGAACACTAAACGTCACGGCTGTTCCATCGATCAATTCCACACCGCCACCATCGGTGTTCAGCGCGAACTCGGCGTCCAGCAGCGGCGGGTGGTTCTCAAGCAGCCATCGAATGCTGAGCATGTTGGATTCTTCGTCAAGGGTCAGAACGACGACAAGATCCCGCTCCGGAACGAAGCCTGCTTTTTTCATCCGAATAAGATTGGCGACGAGTGTTGCGGCACCGGTTTTATTATCCGACGTACCACGGCCGTACAGATACTTGTCACGAGCGACGAGTTCGTACGGGTCAGAAGACCAGTACTCTGCGACCGACGGTACGACGTCCAGGTGGGCCATCAGCAGGACCGGCCGCTTCTCGCCACTTCCACGCAGGCGCGCTACCAGGCCGCCGACCGTATCTTCCGGCCCCAGCAGTTGCACGTCTTCTTCAGGAAATCCTGCTGCGAGCAGATGTTCGGCCAACAACTCGGCGGATTCTCTGGAGCGTCCGGTTTCTTCGGTGCTTGGAATTGCAATCAACTCGCCCAGCAGCTCGAGTGCGGTCGGAGCAGCATCTGCTGCATTCGCGGTTTCCGTCAAAGCAAGACTGCTCATTAGCAACACAAAGGTAACGAGCCCTGTGGGTTTTCCGGGTAGTTTTCGCATTACTTCACTTCTCTCATTTCAGTACAACAGATACTTTTGGTACCAGCCGAGGTATCGGTCCAGCATGTCCCGCCGGAAACTCGGGCGGCTGATCTGGTGGTATTCGTCTGGGTAGATGATCAACGTGGAGTCAACGCCGAGACTTCGCAGCGCCTGGTACATTTGCTCGGAGTGTGCCGCCGGAACATTAATGTCCAGCGCGCCGCAGAGAAACAAAGTGGGCGTTGAAATCTTGTTCGCTTTGAGGAACGGATAAGACAACCGCAACCAGTTTTCGGGGTTTTCCCACGGCTGGCCGAGTTCCAGTTCCCAGTGTTGCACCCACTCATCAGAGCCGTAAACCGCCAGCATATTCGAAACGCCAGCGCCGCTGGTTGCAGCTTTGAAACGTGGGTCGGAGGCGATCGTATAGTTGGTCAACATTGCTCCGTAGCTCCAGCCGCCGATGCCCAGTCGGTCGGGATCGGCGATGCCTTCGTCGACCACGTAGTCTATCGCCGCCAGCACGTCTGGAACATCACCGTGGCCGAGGTTGCCTTTTATTGCCAATTGAAACGCTTCACCTCTGCCCGAGCTGCCGCGCGGGTTGACGCCGAGGACGACGTAGCCGTTCGCCGCGAACAGTTGCCACTCGAAATTGAATTCCTTCCTGAACTGGCCGACAGGGCCACCGTGAATTCGCAAAATCGTCGGGTATCTTCGACCTTGTTCGAATCCAGGCGGCTTCACCATGAGCCCTCGTATTTGAGTGCCGTCCGGACTCGATACTTCGAAAGTTTCTGCAGTCCCAAGGCGGATATTTTCAAGCCAACCGTCGTTTTGTTCGCTGAGCCGGCGGACACTTCCATTGTCGACCTTGCCGATTTCGTAGGGTTGATCCGCCGACCCGTAAACAACAACGATCTGTCCGGATTCGCTGACGTCGAAAGAGCGAACGGTAACCGCGTCGCCCGTCAGCCGGGACGGTTTGCCGCCATCCGCCGGGACAGTCGCAACGTGCACACCCATCTCGTCTTCAACCAGGAAGTACACGGCACTACCGTCCGCCGACCATTGCGGCGACATGGCGTTGCGGTCCAGCTCTGCGGTCAGAATTCTGTCGGATTCTTCGGTGACCGATACAGCGCCCAACTGTGCCAGGCTGTAGTAGCTCAGGTTGGGTTCCCGATCAATGGTGTACACGAGGTGTTTGCTGTCGGGACTCCACACGGGCCGTCCGCCCCAGCCTTCCGGGTTTGACTCGGCATAGCCTGTTTGAGTCAGGGGGGTGGAGTTTGCCGCGACCCCGTCATCAACCACTGCCGTTGGGTCGATCGTATACACGTCCCAGTTCTGGTGACGATCCGGGTCCGCGCCACGCTTGCTCACAAACGCGATTCGCGAGCCGTCCGGCGACCAGGCTGGAAAAATTTCGTCGTAGAGACCGTCGGTGAGCGGCGTAAGAGCTCCCGACGCAAGCTCGACAATCTGCAAGTGGTTGCGCGAGTCGCCCAGGTAGCCGACACCGTCACGCTTAAAACGAAATCTGTCGATAACGATCGGCGCCGCCCGATCCCAGGACTGACTATCGTTGCTGCCGCCTTCGACAACGAGCACCAGGTGTTTGGCATCGGGCGCCCAGTCGAAGTCCGTTACGCCATTGGTGATTTCCGTTACCTGCTGCAGCTCGCCGGTTTTTGGCCGGTACAACCACAGTTGGCTGGCGGTTCCTTGCTCAGGGCCGCCGGAAAGGAATGCCAGGTATTGTCCGTTCTTGCTCCAGCGTGCGAAAAAAGCGCTGGGGTGTTGTGCCGAAATCTCGCGCGACTTTCCGGAACTCCAGTCCAGAATCCAGACGCTCCATTCCCGACTGTCCTCAGCTTCGTTGACGGTCGCGACGGTAAAGGCAACAGAATCGCCGTCCGGCGAGAATTGCACGTCGGATACGGCCCGCATTGAAAAAAGATCCGCGGACGACAACGGTCGTCGCGCCTCGTCAGCGTTTGCCACGACAGAAAGCCCGACTAATACCGTCGATAACAGTAAGCCCGATGTTCTATTCATTAATCAGCGCCTCGCACTTTCTTGCGCATAGTCGACGTTGCAGCGCGTAGCCAAATTCGCTGTTCATCTCGGCCTAGATCGTATGGGTGAACGTCGCGGTCTGAACGTGCTCCGCCGGAACATAGTCGAAAATGAAAGTGATCCGATCTTCTTTACCTCGGTTAATGACGCTGTGATGCAGACGGTTATTTATTTCGTAGGCGTTGCCGGTTTCAAATTGATACGGTCGCCCATCGATAACAAAACGCACTCCGCTGTTGGTGGTGATGGGTACGTGAATTCGGTGACCGTACTCAAACGAGGCATCCGAGTCAAAATGAGGATTGATACGTCCACCGGCCAGAAGCTTCGCGGCCACGGCCCGAATAACCGTGCCGCCGGGCGAATAGTGCTGCTTGATAATTTCGGCCATCAGGGGTTCGGCCTGCTCCGCCAGTCGATTCCAGCCGGGCTCTTTCGAGATACTCAGGGTCGGCCAATCACCGCTACAAAATATGAGTACGATTGACTCCGTGCTGTTGTGCACATCGTAGTTTTGCTGGCGGAAGTTGTTTTCTGCCCAGGCGTCACCATCCTGAGCCAGGATCGCATCTCTAAGAGAAGCAACCGGCACGTCACCTAATTCCTGGAGGCGTATTCCAATGTCCATTGATCGACCTATATTGATGGCAAGGTGATTCTTGTTAGAACTAATTCAACAACCCTGGGGGTTCCCTTGTGGCTTCTATTTACTATAAGGTGTCGCTCGTTCGGAGGCCATCCCGATTTTTTTGTCAGATGATACTCGAGTAAAACAACGGGCCTGGTGGCAACCGCAGTCACTAATATCAGGAAAGAACGACGATGTCATTTCAAATAGCCATTGGTCCTAACGTAAACAAATCTCCCTACTTCGATGCAACCGTTGCGGACGGAGTTGCCGCGTTCTCGATTTACAATCACATGTACATGCCCGCGAATTTCGGTGACCCTGACGGCGAATACGATCGTTTGATGAACGGCGTCGCTATGTGGGACGTGGCCGGTGAGCGTCAGGTTGAACTAGCCGGACCCGATGCCGGAGTTCTGGCGCAATATCTCACAGCTCGCGATATCTCGAGGGCGGTAGTCGGGCAGGGCAAGTACGTTCCTCTGTGCAGTCACGATGGCACGCTCATTAACGACCCGGTGTTACTCAAACTTTCTGAACACCGCTACTGGTTGTCGATCGCTGACAGCGACATTCGCCTGTGGGCGAAAGGTATCGCTGCCGAGCGTAAGCTGGATGTCGACATTACGGAACCGGACGTATCGCCGCTTGCCGTACAGGGGCCGAAAGCCGTCGAAGTGATTGCCGACCTGTTCGGCGATTGGGTGCGTGAACTGAAGTATTTCTGGTTCAGGGAAACTGACCTGGGGGGGATACCGCTTTTGGTGGTTCGTTCCGGGTGGTCAAAGCAGGGAGGGTTCGAGTTGTTTCTTCGAGATGGTACGCGCGGTACCGAGCTGTGGAAGCGTGTCAAGGACGCAGGCGCGAGCTACGGCATCGGTCCGGGCGCTCCAAACGACGTAGAACGAATTGAAAGCGGGCTGCTGTCTTACGGCGCCGACGTTGACGAACGAAGCAATCCCTTCGAGGTCGGTCTGGGGAAATACGTCAATCTGGATTGCGACGACGAATTTGTCGGCAAGGCGGCCTTGCAGCGAATCGTGAGCGATGGAATAAGGCGGCAGCGCGTTGGCCTGATTTTGTCCGGCGACCGAATAGACCAGAACGCACATCCGTACTCCGTGCGCCTGGCGGGCGAAGTCGTCGGGACGATGTCAGAAACGGTGTTCTCGCCGCGGCTAAAAAAGAACATCGCAATTGCGTTGATCGACGCAGGTATAGACGAGCAGGAGAGGGAACTGCTGGTAGACACAGGAGGTGAGACACGCCGCGCGACGGTAGCCGAACTGCCGTTTTGTTGAGCGCCCGCCGTTGTCGGATCGGGTCACGGTGCGGGTTTATTCGGACTTGACGTAGTGATCGAACCAGGCAACGACTCGTTGCAGATAATCCTTCTCAAATTCTTCGGACCATTCACCGTGGTGCGTGTCCGGGTATACGACCAGCTGAGAGTCCACACCTTTCATTTTCAGCGCCTGGTAAAACAGTTCCGCATTGAGTATCGGCACGTTCCAGTCGATGCGGCCGCCGAGAAATATCGTCGGGGTTACGACATTTCCTGCGCGTAACAAGGGTGATAATTTGTCGTACTTTTCACGATTCTCCCACGGTACGCCGAGTTCCCACGTATACCATTGTTGATAGATGTCGTGCCCGACATTCGCCGCGATAAGGCTGTGGCCGGCGCCGGATGCTGCAGCTTTAAACCGTTTCGTTTGCGTGATAATGACGTTCGTCATGTATCCACCGTAGGAATAGCCGGTGACGGCCATTCTTTCGGGGTCGGAATAACCTTTTGCCACCGCATATTCAGCCGCGGCAATGACGTCGTCGTAGTCGACGACGCCCCAATTACGATAGATGGCACGCACAAAGTCTTGCCCGCGACCGCTTGAGCCGCGTGGATTCGGCTCGACGACGACATATCCGTTCGCGGCCAGGTACTGCGTTGCGAAGTCGTAGCCCCACGTGAATTGGCCAACGGGCCCGCCGTGAATCTTCAATACGGTTGGGTATTTTCTTTCCGGCCGATAGTCAGCCGGTGTTGTAATGAATGCTTCGATGACTGTGCCGTCTTTGCTTTCGAACGAAACCTTCAGTTTTTCGCCGACCCGCAATTCACTAAAGTATTCTTGGCTGATGTCGGTCAGTTGTGTCAGGTGTCCTTGGTGGAGTTTGTAGATATTCGTGTCGTCATTGCGGTTGTTAAAAGCGACGGCCAACGCATCCGTTGCGCCGATGTCGAAGGCACTGACGGATATGTCGCCATTGAGCAGAACTTCTATCGTTTCGTCCTGCACTTGAACTCGTGCGAGATGGCTGGCACCGCCGTTGTCAAAGCTGAAGTAGATCCAGTCGCCGTCCGCCGAAAATTCGAACGACGTGATCCAGCGATCCAGCGAGGTGGTGAGGATTCTGGCGTCTCCGCCCGCGGCCGGTATGATGGCGATGTTCGGCAAGCTGTACACGCCATCTTCGGCCGTCAGGTAGGCAATCTGTTTTCCGTCGGGGCTCCAGGACGGCGATTGTTTTACGGACGAATTGTCCGTCAACCGGTTCAATGGCCGAACTTCGCCGACATAATCAATCGCTATTGTCCAAAGGTCCGTCTGAAAACTCGCATCGGCGTCGTCCTCCCGGTTGCTGACAAATACCACCGAACGACCGTCGGGTGACCACGCCGCACCACTTTCCGTGTACTTGCCGGATGTCAGCTGGTTTAGAGAGCGGGTAGCGATATCGTAGATGTAAAGGTGTTCGGTCTGATCGGCCGTAACATAACCGTTGCCCGAGTCGCGCTTGAATTGTCGCGAGGTAATGACGACAGGTTTGGGTTCGGCGTCGTCGTCCTCGTCGCGAAGATCCTGATCTGAGTAGGATAGTAGCACCTGTGTTTCATCGGGCGACAAACTGGCGGACGATAGCCCGTGCTTCAGGCGCGTGACCTGCTTGACTCTGCCGCGTCGATTCGCCGGCAGTTTCCAGAGTTGATACGTGTCGGTGAGGTCGGAGATAACGTAGATATATTTACCGTCGGCCGACCAAACCGGATTCCATGCGGATGCGGACGATGAAGAAATCGGTCTGGGCAACGTATCGCCAACGGCGGTTACAAAAACCGTGTAGTTCAACTCAAACGCGATTTGTTGGCCGTCCGGGGAAATTTGCGGTGTCCCCGGGAATTGAGTACGACCGTAGTCTGCCAGAGTCAGCGCGCGTTTGGCCTCGACTGCAGGTTCGGCGTCAGCAAGCGCTGGCCCGGTATAGACGCACAACAACAGAAGGCAGATCGCGTTCGTACCGGACGCGCGAATATTCATGAGTGAGATTCTCAGCTACGTAAAAAGTCGAATTCTGCGCCGACTGCGCAACACCTGATCGATACCCATTCCCCGGCCGGCCGAGCAGGCCAACAGTGTGAACATCGCCCAGATGTACGCCGCTTCCAGACTGGGCATCCACACGCCCAGGCCGACAGCAAAGGTGTAATTCAGGACCAAAAATATCCCGACCACGGCGCCAAAGCGCGTAAACAGTCCGAGAAAGATCGAAAAGCCAACGAGAAACTCGCCCCAGGCCACGAGTACTGCAAATTTACCGGCGTTGGGTATCACGACGGACTCCAGGAAAGGTCGGTAAAAGGCGTACGCGTTTTCAAGGTTTGCGGATGCAAATTCGAGCAGCCTGGATTCGAACGCTGCGCCCCAGTTTCCCGAGGAGATCTTTTCCTGTCCGCCGATCAGAAACGCCAATCCGACAGACAATCGCAGCGGTAACAAGTAGAGGACTGAAACTTCGTGAATCTTCGACGTAGTCATAGCGAGGCTCCCCGGTAGTTGGCACGTCAATCTGAGCGCGAATTTCCCAAGTTTCGTCCGACGTAC
>VAPL010030998.1_pt1 | contig 12951 bp, 12 predicted proteins | sample 3395061 | NCBI WGS metagenome assembly VAPL01 (sample SAMN08290444, study PRJNA428436) | hydrothermal vent metagenome | isolation source: Deep-sea hydrothermal vent chimney 2 | place: Pacific Ocean: Juan De Fuca Ridge | depth 2182 m m
CCCCCCCGCGAAGGGATCGCTGGTCGCCCTGGCTTCGTTCGCCGGTCTCGGCACGGTGTCGGCGCTGTGGGAAAATCCGATATTCATTCGTATGACCCCGGTCGGCGGCTGGGAAATCGGCCTGCTGGCGCTGCTGTCGGTGCTGATCGGCATGTTCGTGGCGATCCGCTCACAGACCTGCGCCACCAAATCGGCGACGGCGGGTGGCGTTCTCGGTTTCCTGGGCATCGCCTGCCCCATCTGCAATAAAATCCTGCTGTTGTTGTTCGGCGGCGAATTGCTGATGACTTACTATGAACCGGTGCGCATTTATGTCGCCATGCTGGGCGTCATCGTCGCCGCCGGGGCGGTATGGCGGACATGGCGGAAGCGAACGGCGCTGGAAACGGCCTTATGACCACCGGCCGGAACCGGCTAAAATCCCGTACCGCAATCTGGTCGGTTGCCGCCGCCCTGCTGGCGCTTGGCGTCTTCGTCATGGTCTTCCGCGATCTCGATCTCGAACGGCTGTCCGGCATCCTGCGCCGTGCCGACCTGGCCTGGATTATCGTCCTGTGCCTTTCCATCGTCGCCGAGCAACTGGTAAGGGCGTGGAAATGGCGGCAGATTATGTATGACCTGCGCCCGATTCACACCTTTCGCCTGTTCGGCGCGGTAATGGCCGGATATTTTGTCAATATGCTGGTTCCGGTCGGTCTCTCGCCGCTGGTCCGCGCCTGGCTGGTGGCCCGGCTCGAAGGGATGGCCGTGGCCACCGTATTGATAACCACGGCGATCGAACGGTTCGTCGATGGCATCGTTTTCGCGGTCATCGTCGGGCTGCTGCTGGGCTTCGCCGCCCTGCCCACGGTCGAAGGTGATTTAAGGCTCGGCCTGATCGCCGCCGGGGCCGGCTCGCTGACCCTGTTCGGGGGGCTGATCGGCGTTCTTTTCCGCTACAAGAGTCACCTGACATCGCCGGATTCATTCATCGGGCGGAACATCGGCGGGCTCGAGAAAGCCTTCGGCGGCCGGCTGGCGGGTCTGGGCGACGGCCTGGCCGAAGGCGTTATCTGGCCGAAATCCCGGGCGCGCGGGGCCGGTGTGATCGTTGCCAGTTTCACCATGAAACTAATTTCGACATCGTATTTTCTGTGGTCCGGGCTGGCCTTCGGCGTCTTGTTGTCGCCGGTCGAATATCTGTTCATCATGGTTTTCACCAGCTTCGCGCTGATTATGTCGCGGTTTATCCGGCTTCCCGGCGGCGGCGTCATCGGCTCGGCGTTTGCCCTTAAACTACTGGGAATCGCCAACGAGGAAGCCTTGACCATGGTGCTGGTCGTTCACACCGCCGCCTTTTTTATAACCGCCGGAATCGGCGCCGTCGCACTTTCGAAGAGCGGCTTGACGATGATTAATTTTCGACATTATATCAATCATCGGGAGGGCTGAACAAATGGCGCAATGCACCTGCGGTTCGGGGCGCGACTTCGATCATTGCTGCGGCCCTATCCTGGCCGGCGAGCCGGCCGAAACCGCCGAGGCGTTGCTGCGTTCGCGCTATACCGCCTTCGCCACCGCCGACACGGATTATCTGGTCGATACCCTGACGCCCGATATCAGGGACAGTTTCGACCGCATCGAGGCCGAAAGCACGGCGGCCGAGGCCAAATGGCAAAGCCTGGAAATCCGCAACGTGACCGGCGGCGACGCCGCCGCGACCATCGAATTCGTCGCCCGCTTCAGCCTGCGCGGCGAGACCCGCATACATCATGAACTGTCTCAATTTCGCCGCGAAGACGGGCGCTGGCTGTGCGCCGGGGGACAAATGAACCCGAAGCCGCCGCCGGTCCAGGTGCTGAAGGTCGGTCGTAACGAGCCATGTTCCTGCGGCTCCGGAAAGAAATTCAAAAAATGCTGCGGTCGGTGAGGCAAACCGATGGAGCGGCACTTTCATTGTACGGTGTGCGGCAAGTGTTGTAACGGCTGGCTGCCCCTGAGCCTGAGCGACGCCCTGGATAACGCCGGGCGGTTCCCCCTGGCCATGGTTCTGACGACCATCCGGCAAGGCGCCAAAGGCTTCGAACTGACAGCCCGGCTGGGTACTACCGTGCCGTTTGGCAAGCGCCGGCGGGTGGCGGTGCTGATCTCCCCGACCTCTTATATTCCGCCATCGTTTGACTGTCCGGCGCTGAATGCCGATAGCCGTTGCGACATCCACCTGAACAAGCCGTCGCGCTGCAAGACCATGCCTTTTTCGGCGATTCACGAAGAACGAAACCAGGCGGCATTGCTTAAACCCAGGGCCGGATGGCTATGCGACACATCGGCCCACGCCCCCGTCGTTTACCGGGACAAGGAAATAGTGGCCGCCCGGAATTTCAACCACGAACGGCGGCAGCTGACGGATCAGGCGGCGACCCTCAAGGACTACGCCAACGCCTTGATCGAGGGCGCGCCCAACGTCCGGGCTGGGCTGGATAGCGCCGCCAGAAAACCCCGGGGCGGCTATGTGGTGCTTAATTTCACCACCCTGCTGCCCCGCCTTGCGAACTTCGACCAGGCCGCCTTCGCCCGGCGGCAACTGCCGGTCCTGACTGATTTCGCCCGGCGCACCGAAAGCAATCCGGACCTTGCCGATTATCACCGGTTCTACCGCGAGAACATCACCGGCATGGAACGGTTTTTAAGGCGGCGTAATGCCAAATTGTAGAAAGAATTACCCATAGAGATCGTCACAGCAAGCGGTTCTGACCCTGCATCTGGTCCGTGATCAATTGGTCCGTCAGCAGGCCATGGCGATCAACACCCTGCAGGGGCATATGGCCGAGTTCTGAGTGGTTGAGGCGCAGGGTATTGCCGGGGCCAGATGTCTGGCGGCAATCGTCCGGGACGAGGATGATGGCCGCTTGCCGGATATCGCCCGGCGCAAATGAGTTTTTGTCGTCCATCATGGTACGTCGGTTTCCTCTATAGGTTCGCGGAAGTGGTCGCCAACAACGGCATGAAAATTGCTTTTCCCGCTTGGAGTCCCTCGACGATTGACAGCCGGTAGCCAGCCGTGTCGGCGCTACGCCACGAATCCAGACAGTAATCCGAACAGAAGAAGGCCATGACCTTGCACATGGTATCAGCGGAACACCCACCGGTGTTTTGGACTCCGGACCACACGATGATGTTCTCGGATGATACGTATTTGATTTCCCTACCTCCATCCCGAGTCTCGACCTGCACGGACCGGCCACAATTCTGGCAAGAAGAATCAACAACGGTATCCTCGCCATACATTGCGCCCGCGCCGAGGGCGTCGATCGCACACATAGCGTTGAGCGTACGGCCACGGAGATGGACCCGGTGTCCCGTGTCGCTTTCCGAGAAGGGGTACGCTCCGGCAATTGTCTCGCCACGCTCGCCAAGGACGACGAGATCACGAACTTTAAGATTATCCAGCAGACGACCGACCACCTCGCGAGACAAGTTCGTCAATTCAGAGAGACCGGCAGGTGAGGGTGCGTGGCCATTTGCGATGTATTCCGCAAGGATCGCGCGTCTGACGCGGTCTTCTTTCGGCGATATCCCCGCCCAGCGCGTTTCGGCGCCAAAAGCCTCGAAAAATGCATCAAGGGCATCAGCCGTTTTCTCCGAGGAAACGACCGACCAATCAGGGAACAATACCCCTGGGACGATCTCGAATTCCAAATAATCTCTAGATGGTTTCATTGTTAAGATTTCGTTTATTATCGTTTGTTCCGCTCTTCCATGTAGCTGACGGGATTTGATCGAGCATCGGTACACATCATAATAAATTTCATACCAGCGCCAGCCTAAAGCCTGTAGTTACTACAGCTACAAGGCTTTTCTTCTGGTGAAAGCTGTAATCATTGCGGTGCAATTACGATACCTTGCACCAATATCGACCCAGATTCATCCACTACGCAAAAGCTCGTCTCTGTCATTCGATACGTCAAATCCAACATACTCTTTCACGGTCATTCCCCTGTTTAGCCTATTGGGGCGCTTGTTCGCACTTGCGACCCCGCATTATAGGTTCGGGAGGGTGACCACTGGAATTACGCTATGCATTAGTCGATAACCGGCATTTCCGTCGGCGCCCGTTTGGTCAACAGTTCGGCGCCGTCGTCCCGAATCACGATATTCTCCTCATGCACCATGTTCTTGCCCGGCGCGAATTCCATGCCGGGTTCGATGGTCAGCACCATGCCCGGTTCAAGAACCGTCCGGTCTTCCGGCGTATGCGACGGGCCTTCGGTCAACTGCATGCCCAGGCCATGACCGAGTCGCCCGACATCGCTGCCAAGCGCGCCGCCGTCTTCCAGCACCCGCCACATGGCGGCGGCCAGATCGGCGCAGGTAACGCCCGGCCGGGCCGCCGCGATCCCGGCGTCGGTGGCCCGATAGACCGCGTCGTGGGCGCGTCTGGCGTCATCATCCGGCGGCCCGAAAGCGTAATTACGATCGAAATCACAAAAATAGCCATCGTAGACGGTACCGGTATCGATTATCAGCACATCACCCCGTTCGATAATCCGCCCGGTCGGCCCCATTATAATGCTGTCATAGCCGCCGGGCCCCGACCCGGCAATCAGGTATGGCGAATTATCGGCCCCCCGTTGCAACAGGTCGATGCGTAAATGCCGGCAATTCCACCGTTCCGACCGACCCGCCCGAAGGGTCCCCGGCAAGGCCTCGAAGGCATCCGAGGTTAGCCGGCAAATGTGGCGTATCTTGGCGATTTCGGCTTCCGACTTGATATTGCGAAGGCCGTGAACAAGTGGCGCGGCATCGACAATTTCGATCCCGTCCAGCCTCTCGCATAACCGGGCGAAATCGGCGCCGGGCATTCTGACAAGGCTTTCATGCCCCAGCGGCACGCCGGCCCGACCGAACCGTCGGGGCAGGTCCGTGAGCGCCTGGACCAGCAGGGAAACACCGTCGTCCGCCGGGCGCGGGGCGGGCCAGGTGCGGATGTCCTCGATCCAGGTTCTGGCCATGCCGCTGGCGCCGATTTCCGGAATCACCGCTATCGGTTTGCCGTCCAGTGGCACGATCACGAACCACGGCCTGGTCGGGCTTTCCCAGAATTGGCTGTGAAAACCGCTGAAGTAACGGACCTCGGGCTCGGTGCTTAGCAACAGGGCATCGACCTTCAATTCGGCCATCCGTCGCTGGGCCAGGGCGGTGCGGTATTCGTATTCGGCCGGCGAAAAACCGCGCGGCGGCGGGTTCTGCATGATTTTTTCCTCCTGCCGGATGTCGGGTCGGGATCCAACGCTTTGCGCCAAAAGCCATCGTAATGCAATAGCCAAACGCTCGCGGAAAAACCGTCGCGGCACTTGAGAAAATAGCCCGGACGGTGCATAACCGCAGGCAGAGTTTGCACGCTTAAGGAATGTCCCGATATGAAAATTGCCATTGTCAAGGAGCGGCGGCCCGGTGAAACGCGGGTTGCCGCCTCGCCGAATATAGTCAGGAAGCTGATCGCCCTCGGTTTCGACGTGACCATCGAAAAGGCCGCCGGATCGACCGCCTCTTTCTCCGACGATACCTACAAACAGGCCGGCGCGACAATCGCCAGGGACGAACCTGCGGCGCTTAAATCCGCCGACATCGTGCTTAAAGTACGGCGCCCCCTGACGACCGGGGTAAAAAGCGAAGCGCAAATGATGAAGCGGGGCGCGATCCTGATTTCCGGGCTGGCGGCGCTGTCCAACCCGAAAGACATGGAAGCCCTGGCCAAAGCCGGCGTGACCTCGTTTGCCATGGAACTGATGCCGCGCATCACCCGCGCTCAAAGCATGGATATCCTGTCTTCGCAATCCAATCTGGCCGGTTATAAATCGGTGCTCGATGCGGCGGCGGTATTTGGCCGCGCCTTCCCGATGATGATGACGGCGGCGGGCACCATCGCCCCGGCCAAGGTATTTATCATGGGCGTCGGCGTCGCCGGCTTGCAGGCTATCGCCACGGCCAAACGGCTGGGCGCCGTGGTCACCGCCACCGATGTTCGCCCGGCGACCCGCGAACAGGTGGAAAGCCTGGGCGGCAAGTTCCTGACCGTGGATCCGGAAATGGAAAAGGACGCCCAGACCGACGGCGGCTACGCCAAGGAAATGCCGCCGGAATATTTCGCCAAACAAAAACAGGTGGTCGCCGAACACATTACCAAGCAGGACATCGTCATCACTACGGCGCTGATCCCCGGCCGTCCGGCCCCGGTGCTGGTCAGCGAAGACATGGTCAAGACCATGAAGCCGGGCTCGGTGATTGTCGATCTGGCCGTCGAGGCCGGCGGCAACTGCCCGCTTTCCGAACTCGGCAAGGTGGTCGAAAAATACGGTGTCCGGATCGTCGGCCACGAAAACGTCGCCGGCCGCCTGGCCGAAGACGCCAGTTCGCTGTATGGCCGTAATCTGCTGAATTTCCTGAGCCCCCTGGTCGACCCCGAAAGCAAAACCCTGAACATCGACTGGGAGGACGAAATCATTACCGGAACGCTGGTTACCCGCGACGGCAAAGTAGTTCATCCCCGGTTGCTGGAACAAAAACCGGCGAAGGCAAAAACGGCGGCCAGGAAAAAGCCCGCCACATCAGAAAAGAAGGATACCTAGCCATGGACGCGGCAACAATCGCCGATCATTCGACCCGCCTGGCCGGCGATGCGGCAAGACTGGCCGAAGATGCGCTACGAATCGCCGGCGAGGCGACCCAGTTGGCGGCGGCGCCGATGAGCGGCGGCAGCGATCCGTTCCTGTCCCTGTTCACGGTTTTCGTGCTCGCCTGTTTCGTCGGCTTCTATGTGGTGTGGAGCGTTACCCCGGCCCTGCATTCGCCGCTGATGGCGGTGACCAACGCCATATCTTCGGTGATTATTGTCGGCGGTTTGCTGGCCGCCGGTCCGGCGGAAATGGATTTCTCGAAAGTGATGGGATTCATGGCGGTGATGTTGGCCTCGGTCAACATCTTCGGCGGCTTCATAGTCACCCAGCGCATGCTGTCCATGTTCAAGAAGAAAAAGAAATAGGGAGCGCCCGGCATGACTGAAAATTTAACAGGCTTCGCCTATCTGATCTCCTCGGTGCTGTTCATCCTGGCCCTGCGCGGGCTGTCGTCGCCGGAAACCGCCCGCACCGGTAATTTCATGGGTGTCATCGGCATGGTTATCGCCATCATCACGACACTGATGGACCCCGGCGTCATGAGCTTTTCGATGATCCTGGTGGCGATGTTGATCGGCGGTTCCATCGGTACCGTGGTGGCCGTTAAAATACAAATGACGGCGTTGCCGCAACTGGTCGCGGCATTTCATTCGCTGGTCGGCCTGGCCGCCGTTTTCGTCGCCACGGCGGCATTTTTTCATCCCCAGGCCTATGGCATCGGCACGGTCGGCGCCATTGCCCCCGGCAGCCTGATCGAACTGTCGCTGGGCCTGGTTATCGGCGCCATCACCTTTTCCGGGTCGATTATCGCGTTTTCCAAGCTGCAAGGCATCATGAGCGGGGCGCCGATTACCTTTACCGGGCAGCATAAACTTAATGCCCTGATCGCCATCGCCATCGCCGTCTTCGTGGTGCTGCTGGTGCAGGGGCAGTCGCCGTTCACATTCTGGATACTGGCAATCCTGGCCTTCCTGATCGGTTTCCTTATCATTATTCCGATCGGCGGCGCCGACATGCCGGTGGTCGTTTCCATGCTCAACTCGTACTCGGGCTGGGCGGCTTGCGGCATCGGCTTTACCCTGGGTAACCCGGCGCTGGTCATCACCGGCGCCCTGGTCGGATCGTCGGGCGCGATCCTCAGCTACATCATGTGCAAAGGCATGAACCGGTCGATCTTCAATGTCCTGTTGGGCGGCTTCGGCGGCGTTACCGCAGGGCCGGCTGGGACCGGTGGGGACGGTGTCGAGCGGGCGGTTAAATCGGGTGCCGCGGATGACGCCGCGTTCCTGATGAAGAACGCCTCGAAGGTTATCATCATCCCCGGCTACGGCATGGCGGTGGCCCAGGCCCAGCATGCGCTCAGGGAAATGGCCGACACCCTGAAGGCGGAAGGAGTCGATGTCTCCTACGCCATTCACCCGGTTGCCGGTCGTATGCCCGGCCACATGAACGTGCTGCTGGCGGAAGCCAACGTGCCATATGACGAGGTCTTCGAACTGGATGAAATCAACCACGAGTTTTCCTCGGCCGACGTCGCCTTCGTGATCGGCGCCAACGATGTCACCAACCCGGCGGCCAAGACCGACCCGGCCAGCCCGATCTACGGCATGCCGATCCTGGATGTGGAAAAGGCCGGCACGGTGCTGTTCATCAAACGCTCCATGGCCTCGGGCTATGCCGGCGTCGACAACGAACTGTTCTTCGCCGACAACACCATGATGCTGTTCGGCGACGCCAAGAAAATGACCGAACAAATAGTCCAGGCACTGGGGTAAGGGCGGCGTAAACAGGATATCTATTGCCGAACGGCAAACAGGAACCTATAGTGAACATTGCCGCTTTGGTAAAATGGGAGAACACATAAATTGGGTACGATTGGCCCTACTGCGATCGACCTGTTTTGCGGTGCCGGTGGACTCTCCGAAGGCTTTCGGCAGGCTGGCTTCCACGTGTTGGCGGGTAACGATTTAAATAAATTTGCTGGCGAAACCTACAGAGAGACCCATCCCGAAGCGATATTCCTTGGCGGACCAATCGAGGACATATCTGCGGCTGATTTCCTGGAATCGGCGAAGCTGAAACAAGGTGAGCTTGACTGTCTTATTGGCGGCCCTCCTTGCCAGGCTTTTAGCGTCTATAATCACCAAAGAGGCCTGCACGATGCACGCAGCAATTTATTTCGGGAATATCTTCGTATAGTCGAAGGCTTGTTCCCCAAATGGGTGGTACTGGAAAACGTAACTGGCATCAAATCTGCGGGCGGCGGCAAAGCGATGCACGATATTGTCTCGGGTCTTGGACAACTGGGGTATGCAGTCGAGACGAAGACTCTTAAAGCCGAAGAATACGGCGTCCCGCAGGAGCGACGGAGAGTTTTCTTCATCGGCAACCGGCTTGACCTCCCCATCGCGTGGCCCAGGCCGACACACGCCCCGGGAATTAGGCCGTTCGTCACGGTCTGGGATGCTATCGGAGATCTGATGCCACTTAAAAACGGAGAAGACCCTGGTGGTTTGACTAAGTACGCGCACCCGTCAATTAATAAATTCCAGCAAAAACTTCGGGGTAATTTGTGCGAAGTCGATAATCATGCGGCGCCACGTTTAGCAAAAATTAATCTTGAACGAATGAAGCATATTCCCGAGGGTGGAAGCTGGCGCAATGTGCCGATAGATCTTCTGCCCGCCGGCATGAAAAAGGCTCGCCGTTGCGACCACACAAAGCGATACGGTCGTATGCGCAAAGACGGACTTTCTTGCACGGTACTAACCAAGTGTGATTTGCATTGGGGGGCATTCATTCATCCGGAGCAAGACCGGGTTATTACCGTTCGCGAGGCCGCACGCCTTCAATCATTCCCCGACTGGTTCCGTTTTTCCGGACCACGCACCGAGCAATATATTCAGGTAGGTAATGCAGTGCCTCCCCTGTTAGGCAGGAGGGTCGCAGAGGAAATTCTCATAGCCAGCCAAAAAACCATTCAGGCGCCGCAAGAGGACTTGGCGATTGCCGTTTAATCCGGAGAATATCGTCGGCGAAGTTCTGGGGAGAAGAGCCGTAAAGGGGGTTGACCCCGCAACCACAAATTACCATTGCCCGTTTATTGATAGCCGCTGCTTGAAACGCAGTACCAAGCTTGGAATCGAACCATATCCTGTTTGCACCATATTACGTAAAAATAATAATGGACTTAACGCCATGACAGACCTCATAAGTGTCTGTCCCAAACGCTTCCATGCCATTGATTTTCTCAGGGATGTAATTACCCACTGTTGGGAAGGTCAACCTCCGAAAAGCCCGAAGATAGCACCCGAAGTTAATATGAAAGACTTCGGGAATGTTGACTTTGTGGTGGCTGACGTGAATGACGAAGGTGGCGTAGATAAATTTTTGTCGGTTGAATTACAGGCCATAGATATTACCGGTTCGGTAATGCCGGCATACGAGGCCTTAAGGGCGGGTGAAGACCTGAACCGGCGCCCTGTCTATGGTCTAAATTGGGACAACGTATATAAACGCTACATCACTCAACTGATCCGCAAGGGATATTTCCATCATCATTGGAAAAGCAAGATTGTCGCGGTCATTCAGGATCAGGTTTACCGGTATATACTGAAACGGGCCGACTTCATGCGGTCACCGGATGTAAGAAGCAGTACTGTCAACATCATCTTCCTGACATACCGGTTTGATGATGATCCAGATCGACCGGGACAATTTCGTCCGGTGATGACATCCGTGGAAGGCACAAGCCACGCTAACTTGCAGGCGGCCTTTCTTTACAAGGAAACGCCGTCACGTGACTTGTTTTGTGAGCAAATAAAAAAATCGTTGTGCCGGTCAACCGGCCCCACAAATTTAGCTGGAAACTAGATAGTCCCCCGTTAAAAATCCGGACACCATTGATTTGCCAATCTTTTTCCATGATTTGAAGTAACCGCAATTGCAGGAAAGCGTACTTTTGGCGGTCGTTTCCTTGCAATTCTGGATTCACTTTTAGACCCATTTGTGATTTCCCGAAGGCCTTCATATTTGGAAGTTCAAATGCGACCGGAACAATCACCGAAAGCGCGCCACGACGATCTTTGAGATAATGGCCAACACGACCCATATAGCACTTTGATGCCGGAGAGCAGGGGCCGTCCACCCCATCACCTCACCCGAATATTGCAACGGGAACCTTCCCCACATTGCTCCCCGGTATAAGAGAAAAGGATCATAAAAGAGTCACCAAAACCGGCTACACATTGTCGCCATGAACATAACCTTGGTAGAAAACAGGCCCGACCCGATTGCGTCATATAAGGCCGAAGAATTTCTCGAGGCAATTTCCGCCTCGATCAATTTCGCATTTCAGCCGATCGTGAATATTCAGACCGGCGCGGTTTATGGTTACGAGGCCTTGCTACGCGGCCAGGAACGGATGGGCCTGCCCAGTATACAGAGCTTTTTTGATCAGGCCTGGCAAATGGGAATACTGCATCAGGCTGACCTGGCGCTCCGCCAAAAGGCGTTACGCACCTTTTCACGAATTCCCGGCGCCCGCAGCAAGAAGCTGTTCTTCAACCTGGATGGCCGCTGTTTTGAATCGCCGGACTACAGCCCTGAACAGACCCGGGCGTTGATGAAGGAACTGGCGTTCCCCACGAGCAGCCTCTGCCTGGAACTTTCGGAGAAATACGATAACAGTTCGGCCCCGCATGTCGTGGATATTCTCGCCCGCTGCCGCCGGCAATCATTCCGTATTGCGCTGGATGACTATGGCCAGGGTTATTCGCAGCTAAAGATGTTGTATGACCACCAGCCCGACTATTTGAAGATCGACCGTTTTTTCATTAACGGGATGGCTCTGGACGATAAAAAAAGGCTGATGGTCAATACCGTCGCCCGGATGGCCCATACACTGGGTATCGCGGTCATCGCCGAGGGCCTGGAAAGCGAAGAAGATTTCCTGGCCTGCCGCGACGCCGGCTGCAATATGGCGCAAGGCTATCTGATTCAGCGCCCGCAAACGGACATCGGACGATTACTGGACCGGTATGAAATTGTAGCGCGGCTTAACGACAATGAACGGCGCCGCAAGGAAGTCAAAGGTGACCGAAGCCTGGTCCGCGAGAAGATAGATATTCTTCCATCCATCAACGAAACCGACGATATCGGAAAAGTGATAGACATATTCAAGCGTCATGACGATATGGCCTTCCTGCCGGTGCTTGATGTGACCGGTTATCCGCGCGGACTGGTCCGGGGTTCCAACCTGAAGGCCATGCTTTACAATCGCTTCGGCCACGCCCTGCTGGCCAACAGGGGCCTTGGCGACCCGCTGGATCGCCTGATCGGCAAATGCCCGGTCGCCGACATTGAAAGCAGCGTCGAGGAAATTCTCGATATCTATGCCCAGGGTCAGAACCCGGACGGCATCCTGATTGTCGAGAAGCTATGCTATGTAGGTTTGCTTTCGACCCAATCGCTGCTTACCCTGCTGCATGAAAAAAGCCTGGAACAGGCGCGCGATCAAAATCCGCTAACCAAGTTGCCCGGCAACCATTCCATAACCAACTACGTGACCAGTTGCCTGGAGCATAATTGCGACGAACAATGTTGTATCGTTTATTTTGATCTCGATAACTTCAAGCCGTTCAACGACCATTACGGCTTCCGGCAAGGGGATCGGGCGATATTATTGTTTGCCGAAATCATGCAGCGCCTGCTGCGGCATAATGGGGTATTTCTTGGCCATATCGGCGGCGACGACTTTTTCGCCGGTTTTACCGGCATCAGCCCGTTTGTGGTAAGAAGAGAAATACAGGCCACCCTGGATAAATTTGCCAAAGACATCATAAGTTTTTACGACCCCATCGACCTCAAGCGTGGATATCTGGAACGCCCGGACCGCAACGGCGAAATCCACCGTTACGGGTCGCTGACCTGCTCGGCGGTCATCGTACAAGTGGGGGCGACGGCGCGACCGCGTGACCACGAGGCGCTGATTCAGGACATTGCCCGCCTGAAAAAACAGGCCAAGAAGTCTCCGGATCATATAGCGTTCAGGGAATTTCCGTAATCGTTCGGCTTTCCGGCGCTGAAATAATCTCAATGGGTCTTTATCAGTGATCCTTGGTATTAGCGCATATATTTTGACCGGCGATTAAATTCAGACAAAAAAAAGACCCGCCAAACGGCGGGCCTTGCATTCTGTCAGGCAACCATCATCAGGCGGTGGCTTCCATGGCCTTCCTGATTTTGCGTTTGATGACCAGCGCCTGGTCAGTCAGCTTGCCGTTGGCGGTTTCCA
>VAPL010009101.1_pt1 | contig 12943 bp, 5 predicted proteins | sample 3395061 | NCBI WGS metagenome assembly VAPL01 (sample SAMN08290444, study PRJNA428436) | hydrothermal vent metagenome | isolation source: Deep-sea hydrothermal vent chimney 2 | place: Pacific Ocean: Juan De Fuca Ridge | depth 2182 m m
AAACCAGGAAACCTCGGTATATAATTTACTCACCCAAATGCAAATTTCGCAAAATGCTGCAAGACAAAATACCATCAACAAATTAAACCAGATGACCGATGTTGAAAATGCCTTGATCGAAGCAGAGAGAAAATATGAGCTCAATAAAAAATTATATGATCAAAAAGCCATAGGGCGTCAGGAATTTGAAGAAACTAATAATAATTTCAACTACCAAAAACAAAGAAAAATATTGGCTGAACAGATATTAAAACAAGATTCTATATCTGTTAAAGCAGAAGTAGAACAGGCTAACAGCTCTTATATAAGAACTCAAAGTGCTTTAAAATTAATGCGTAAAAAAGTGGGTGATCTTGTAGTTAGAGCCCCTGTTGATGGGCAACTTACATCTTTAGATTCAGAGATTGGTCAATCTATAAATAAAGGAGATCGATTGGGTCAAATTGATGTTTTAAGTGGTTTTAAAGTGAGGGTTGATATAGACGAACATTATATCTCCCGCATTTATTCTGGTCAAACCGGAACTTTTCCGTTTAACGGAAATAATTATAAGCTTCAAATCAAAAAAGTGTACACCCAGGTGGCCAATGGAAGGTTTCAGGTAGATATGCTTTTTGAAGAAGAAGTGCCAAAAGGAATACGCCGAGGACAATCATTACAAATTAGATTGGCATTGAGCGATGAAAAACAAGCCGTTTTGATTCCTAAAGGAGGGTTTTTTCAACAAACCGGCGGAAATTGGATATTTAAATTAGATAAAGATGGAACAACAGCATACAAAGTTGATATACAACTAGGTAGTCAAAATACCGAATATTATGAAGTAATACAAGGCTTGGCTGCAGGAGATAAAGTGATTACATCAAGCTATGACAATTATGGCGACAAACAAGAACTAATATTAAAATAAAAAAATAAGATTATGATTAAAATTACCGATTTAGAAAAATTCTATAGTACAGAAGATATTAAAACCATTGCCTTAAACAAGCTCTCTTTTGAAGTAAAAAAAGGTGAATTTATTGCCGTTATGGGGCCATCTGGTTGTGGAAAATCTACCTTACTAAATATTTTGGGCATGCTGGACGATTCGGATGGTGGCAGCTTTATATTTAACGGTGAAGAAGTCATCAATTACAACGAACGCAAAAGAGCAAACCTGCGTAAACACAATATTGGTTTTGTTTTTCAAAGTTTTAATCTGATAGATCAGTTAACTGTATTTGAAAATGTAGAATTGCCACTGATCTATACAGGAATAAAAAAAGCAGAGAGAAAGAATAAAGTACATGAGGTATTAGAAAAAATGCAGATCATGCACAGACGAAAACACTTTCCTCAACAATTATCAGGTGGTCAACAACAAAGAGTTGCTGTAGCAAGAGCGGTAGTAAACAACCCAAAATTAATACTTGCCGATGAGCCTACGGGAAACTTAGATAGTACCAACGGTAATGAAGTAATGGAATTATTAACCGAATTGAACAACCAGGGAACCACTATTATCATGGTAACACATAGTGAACACGATGCTAAATTCTCACATAGAATTATTCGTATGCTCGACGGGCATAAAGTAACAGAGAACAGTTTAATATAAATTAAATCATGATCAGAAACAATTTAAAAGTAGCGTGGCGTAGTCTTAAAAGACAACCTTTTTTTACCTTTCTAAATATATTTGGCCTGGCGATTGGTATGGCAGGAGGCTTATTAATAGGCTTATATATCTATGATGAAATGAGTTTTGATAAGATGTTTGCCGATGCCGATCGAATATACAGAATTAATGCCGATATAAAATTTGGTGGTGAAGCCAGTGAAACTGCCGAGGTATCTGATCCCATGGCTGCTGCTGTAAAACAGGATTATCCCCAAATAGAAATGACCACCCGGTTTAGGAATAGAGGGAGCAAGCTGCTTAGAGAAAATAATGCCGACCAAAACGTAAAAGAAGAACATACAACTTTTGTAGACAATAGTTTTTTTGATATGTTTGGAATCGATCTATTATACGGTGATCGCAAGACAGCACTTACAGAACCCAATACTTTAATTCTAACCAAAACGGCGGCAGAAAAGCATTTTAAAATTAATGAGGCTGTTGGTAAAAGTATTGTATTAGACAATAACGATACTTATGTCGTTACCGGTATAATGGATGACTTACCTGAGAATTCATTCCTTAGAAATCACAGTGTTTTTATGTCTATGGCAGGTTATAGTGCATCAAAAGAAAACAATTGGGGAAGTTCTAATTTTCCAACCTTTGTTAAACTAATACCAACCGCCAAAATTGAAGATTTTCAGGTTTATTTAAATACTGTTTTCGGAAAATATATAATTCCGTATGTACAAGGATTTATGCCTGGTCTTACAGAAGAACAATTTTTAGCATCGGGTAATTATTATAATTTCGATACTACAAATTTAAAAGACATTCATCTGCATTCAAACAGAGGCCAAGAAATGAGCCCTAATGGCAGTATGCAAAATGTTTATATATTGTCTTTTATCGCGCTATTTCTTATTGTTCTGGCTAGTGTTAATTTTATGAATTTATCCACCGCTCATTCATTAAAAAGAGCCAAAGAAGTGGGAATTCGAAAAACAATTGGTTCTACCAAATTGGAACTAATTAGTCAGTTTTTAACTGAATCTGGTTTGATTTCATTTATCTCATTGCTATTTGCTATTGCCATTGCTGCCTCTGCTATGCCTTTCTTTAACGAACTGTCAGACAAATCTTTATCCATACCATTTACCAACCCAATATTTTGGTTGATATTACTTATTTCAGGCACTTTACTAGGTCTTTTATCTGGTATCTATCCCGCCTTTTTTATGTCAAGATTTATTCCTGTAAAAGTACTAAAAGGAGATAGAGAAAGCAGCACTAGTGGCGGAACAGTAAGAAATTCGTTGGTGGTATTCCAATTTTCTATTTCTGTATTTTTGATTGTAAGTACCTTGGTGGTTTTTCAGCAATTAAAGTTTATGCAAAATAAAGATCTGGGCTATTCAAAAGATCAGATTTTGGTAATACAAGATGTGGATGCAACCGGCAAAAGTGTTCAAGCTTTTAGACAGAAAATACAGCAACTAGGGCAAGTAAAAAATGTTACCTTAAGTAGTTATTATCCCACACCTTCTTCTAGAAGCAATAGTTCATTTTTTGAGGAAGGAAAAATGGAACAGGAAAATGCAATACTTATGCAAGAATGGAGAGTTGATTTTGATTATGTTACAACCTTAGGTCTTGAAATAATTGCCGGGAGAGATTTTGATAAACAATTTAGTACAGATTCTATCAGTTTTATCCTTAATGAATCTGCAGTAGCCATTTTAGGTGTTAGCCCGGAAGAAGCAATTGGCAAAAAGATTACAGATATAGGAAATAATGAAGAAATAATATTTTATACGGTTATTGGAGTTGTTAAAAATTTTCATTTTGAAACCCTAAGAAAAAATATAGGTGCTTTGAGCCTTTCTATAGGAAATTTTTCTAATGCCATGGCTGTAAAGATGAAATCAGGTAATTTCTCGAACACCATAAGTAATATGGAAAATATATGGAAAACAATGGCTCCGGGGCAACCTTTTAACTATTACTTTATGGATGACACCTTCAATACTACTTATAAATCAGAACAACGATTGGGACGTATTTTTACCGTATTCACCATTCTCTCTATATTAATTGCTTGTCTTGGTTTATTTGGATTAGCAGCCTTTAATGCAGAAAAACGCTTTAAAGAAATAGGCATTAGAAAGGTTTTGGGTGCAAGTGTTAGTCAAATAACTTATAAACTTTCTATCGATTTCTTAAAATTGGTAGGAATTGCAATTCTTATTTCAATACCTCTTGCCTGGTATGTTATGAATAAATGGCTGGAAGATTTTTCTTATCGAATAGATATTGGTTGGGGTGTCTTTGCCATTGCAACATTTTTGGCCATAATAGTTTCGGTATTAACCGTGAGTTCACAAAGTATTAAAGCTGCTGTGGCAAACCCGGTTGAGAGTTTAAAAACAGAGTAAATTATGATTAGAAATTATTTAAAAATAGCATGGCGTAATCTTTTACAGAACAAAATTCTGTCGATTATTAACCTATTTGGATTATCAATAGGAATTGCTGCTGTTTTACTAATTGCTATTTATATTAATAATGAATTTCAATTTGATAATTTTCATCAAAATCAAACCAATCTATATCGTGTTGGGTTTAATACCTGGCAAAATGGTAATTTAATAGAAAAAGGAGAACAATTTATTTCAGATTTCGGTCCGGATGCCAAGAGTGAATTACCAGAAATTAAATCTTTTTTAAGAATTTCGTCAGAAAGAGAAGCATTTATATCTTCTGGTGACAAAAATTTTAAATTGAATCATATTCATCATGCCGATCAAAACTTTTTTGAAATTTTTTCTTATGATTTACTTATCGGCAATCCAAAAACAGCTCTTCAAGAACCATTTACAATTGTTCTTACCGAAAGTATTGCCAAAAAATTATATATTAATGAGGAGGAGGCTATTGGAAAAATAATCAAACTCAATAATCAAAGTGAATATCTTATTACCGGCATTGTACAAGATGCTCCTGCCAATTCTCATATTCAATACAATGCTTTATTGTCATTTAATACATTGTACAACGAATCTGGAAACTATTTGGGTTGGAATGGAGGCAATCAATATATAACCTACTTACTGTTAAACAAAGGAGTAAGTCTTCAAGTTTTACAAAATAAGTTCACCGATTTTATGTGGAAACACATTAATAAAGACTATGCAGAGTTCGATTTAAAGATTGATGCTATGCTTCAACCCATAGAAGACATACATCTTTATTACAACAGTGACTCTAAAAGGTTGCGAACAAATATTTATGTTTTTAGCATTGTAGCTCTTCTTATTTTAATAATTTCAAGTATCAATTATATTAATTTAACCACAGCACAATCTGTTAAACGATTAAAAGAAATTGGTGTAAGAAAAATTCTAGGTGCGAAAAAAAAGCAAATCGCAAATCAGTTTTTAGGCGAAACCTTGTTAATGTCGGGTCTTGCATGCCTTACTGCTATCGTATTAGTTTCAATATTACTACCATGGTATGGGCAAGTACTTGGAATAAATTTAAATTTACGAGGTACAGAAATTTTACTAGGCCTATTTTTCCTTTTTGTTATTTTTATTATTGTGAGTTTTATTGCAGGTAGCTATTTGGCCTTTTACCTCTCCTCATATAACATCACCGAAACCTTCAAAGCAGACTTGCCAAAACAGTCTTCTTCATTTAATTTTAAAAAGGGATTAATAATTGTACAATTTGTTATAACAATTGGTTTAATGGCAAGTACTCTTTTTATTAGCCTGCAATTAAAATATACCAAAACAAAGAATCAAGGATATAATAAGGAACAAATAATGGCTTTACCTTTAATAGGGTCAAAAGCACAAAATTCGTATACCGTACTCAAACAAGAATTACTAAAACTACCTGAGGTACAAAATATTAGTGGTGTATCGGAAGTACCATATAATGGTATTACACAAAATGGATTTACACCTGAAGGATCTAAAAAAGTTATGTTTATCCATCAATTGGATACCGATGAAAATTTCTTAAAAACTTTTGACATTAAATTAGTTTCTGGATCTTATTTTTCAGAAAAAAGACCAAGTTTAAAAGATGGTTATGTAATTAATGAAACTCTTGCTAATTTGTTGGGTTGGAAAAATCCTTTAGGTAAATTTATAAACAGAAACGGGCCTCATCAAATAATAGGTGTAGTACAAGATTTTAATTTTGCCTCACTGCACGATAAGATAGAACCTTTAATTATTACCAACAATCCTTATGATAATTTTTATGCGGTATTAACAGTTAAATATCTCACAGATCAACCATTAAATTTAACAGATAAAACCAAACAAATATGGACCGGATTAATATCTAATACACCTTTTAATTACTGGTTTTTAGATGAAGCTTTTGATACGGTTTATAAAAGTGAAAAACGATTTCAGCAAATCTTCTTTTACTTTTCCGCTTTATCCATCTTACTTTCCCTTGCGGGGATTTTTGGACTCGTTTTGTTGATGTTAAAACAAAGAACCAAAGAGTTGGGCATAAGAAAAGTTTTAGGTGCCGGTATGACTGATATAGCTAAAATAATATTGACAGATTTTGTATGGTTAGTAATTATTGCCGCATTTATTTCAATTCCCATCACATGGTATTATATGAATTTGTGGTTACAAAATTTTGCATATCGAATTGAAATAAAATGGTGGGTATTTATAATAACAACATTTGTAATACTTTTTATGGTTTTGCTAACTATTGGTATTCAAACAATCAAAACAGCAGTTTCAAATCCTGTAAACTCATTGCGAACCGAATAAACCCCTCTGCCTAAAGGCTTATCAACCGCAGGCAGACATTTCCTCAATCAAGATAAATATAGGGATGGAAAGAAAATAAAATTGAAATTATGATTAGAAATTATTTTAAAACAGCGTGGAGGAACATTTGGAGCAATAAATTGTTTTCGTCTATCCATGTACTGAGTTTAGCCATTGGTTTAAGCGCTTCGTTTATAATAGGTTCTATAGTTTATTACGATAATTCTTTCGATAAATTTCATGAAGGTGGAGATAGAATATACCGTATAACCAGTGATTTTAGTAACCCACAAGTAAAGTTTTACAATTCGGGAGTTGCAACACCTCTTGGAACAACCTTAAAACATGGGCTACCGGGTGTGAAATACACAAGTTCTTTTTTTACTACCTATCCAACTACTGTTAAAAATATCCAAAGCACTCGAATCTATAAAGAACCCAAAAAAGTAGTCTATGCAGACGAAAATTATTTTAAAATCTTTAGCTACCAGTGGATTGCCGGAAATGAGCAAAATAATTTAACAAAAGCGAATGAATTAGTTCTTACCGAAAATAAGGCGAAAAAATATTTTCCCAAACTTAAACCAAAACAAATTATCGGTAAAACTCTTATTTATAACGACTCTGTTTCTGTAAATGTAACCGGTATAGTAGCCAATCATAAAAAAAGAAGTGATCTTATTTTTGAAGAGTTCATTTCTTTGCAAACGGCATATCAATCTGATATGAAAGAGGTAGTTTTTAATGAAGAATGGAACAATACCAATTCGGCTTCTCAATTATTTATTAAAATTGAAGAAAATACCAAAAGTGAAAATATACAAAATCAATTAAATCTTATTGCAAAAGAGCATGAAGATAGTGAATCTATTGCCCTTGGACAGCATCGAATGTTTCATTTACAAGCTCTTGACGACATTCACTTCAATCAAAAATATGGTATTTTTGATTATAGTACTGGACAGGGCAGTAAATCTGTTCTAACCGGTTTGGCATTTATAGCACTCTTTCTACTTTTAATGGGCTGCATTAATTTCATCAATTTAAATACCGCAGAAGCCACAAAACGATCCAAAGAAATTGGAATTCGAAAAACATTGGGTGGATCTAAAAAGCAACTTGTATTTCAATTTTTATTAGAAACCTTTATTCTAACACTTGTATCTGCTTTGGTTTCGCTGTTTTTGTCGGTATGGCTTTTGCAATTATTTGAAGACTTCCTTCCTAAAGGGCTAGCATTCAATATTATTTTAGATCCTGTTATAGGTACATATATTCTGGTATTACTTTTAGCAATAACCTTATTTGCAGGATTTTACCCTGCACTTGTGCTATCTAATTTCAAACCAATTTCTGCTCTTAAAAATCAAGTAATATCAGGAAGTAATAAAACTTCTTTGAGAAAATATTTAACCGTATTTCAATTTGTAATTGCTCAAATATTTGTTATTGCCACTATTCTGGTTGGCAAACAAGTTCATTTTTTAATGAACAAGGATATGGGCTTTAAAACAGATGCCATTGCCTATGTAAGAACTCCTTGGAAGGATGCCTCTTTAGACAAACGAATACGCTTAGCAAAAGAAATAAATTCATTAGCTCAAATTGGGGAGGTAAGCTTAAGTGGCAATCCACCGGCTTCTTCGAATACGCATATCACTACTGTAACATTTCTTGATAAGAAAAAAGAAATACACACTGGTTTACAACTTTTATATGGCGATCAAAAATATTTAGATCTTTATGATATTAAGCTCTTAGCTGGTCGTAATAGAATTAATGATACCATTCGAGAGTATATTATCAATGAAACCTATTCAAAAATTTTGGGATTCAAAAACCCAAAAGATGCGATTGGGCAAATTTTAATAACCGGTGATAATAGAGATCCTATTGTTGGGGTAATGCAAGATTTTAACCAGCGTTCTTTAAAATCAACAATTGATCCAATGGCAATTATTGGCGATTGGAGTCGAAATCGATATTCACAATTCAATACAATCCATTTTTCGATACAGGCAAATAATTCTTCGACCTGGCCTAAGGTTATTGCTAAAATTGAGAATTTTTGGAAAGATGTATATCCAGATACCAATATTGAATTAAAATTTATAGATGAATCGGTAAAAAAATTCTATGAACAAGAGAGAAAAATATCGGTTTTATTAAACTGGGCAACTGGCTTAGCAATTCTAATCAGTTGTCTGGGTCTATTTGGTTTAGTTGTTTTTACAACTGATACACGAACAAAGGAAATTGGAATAAGAAAGGTGTTAGGTGCTTCGCTTGCGCGGATTAACTTGATTTTATTTAAAGATTTTTTGCTTTTGATTGCAATTGCATTTGCCATATCGGTTCCCATAGCCTGGTGGGGTCTAAACAAATGGTTAATGGATTTTGCTTATAAAACAGAATTAAGCTGGTGGATATTTGTTTTAAGTGGTGTTTTTATGGCATTGGTTGCTTTGCTTATTATGAGTACGAGAACCATTGCTGCGGCAAAGGCAAATCCAGTAGAAAGTTTAAAAACAGAATAGACCCCTCTGCCTAAAGGTTCACCTACCAAAGGCAGACATTTCCCCTTAAAGGAAGAAAAAATGAATTGAATATAAATTTTAGTTATGATTAAAAATTATTTTAAAATTGCATGGCGCAATCTTATTGCAAACAAAGGCTACTCAGCTATAAATATTGGAGGACTATCTGTAGGTATAGCTGTAGCAATACTTATTGGTTTATGGATCTATACCGAGTTATCGTTCAATAAAAATTTTGAAAACTACGATCGAATTGCACAAGTATGGCAACATCAAGAATACAACGGAATTGTTGGTTCACAAGTGGCCAATCCGGCAGCTATGGGTCCGGCAATCCAAGAAGAATTTGGTAGTGATTTTAAATATGTTATACAATCATCTTGGACTAATGCCCATGCCTTAACCTATGGAGATAAAGTGTTTTTTAAAACTGGAAATTATTTCGAACCGGAAATTACTGAAATGTTAAGTCTCAATATGATCTATGGAAACAGAGATGGCTTAAAAGAAATGCATTCTGTACTTCTTTCTAAATCAACTGCAGAAGTGTTTTTTGGTGATATTAATCCTGTTGGAAAAATCTTAAAGTTAAACAATCAAGTAGATGTTAAAGTAACCGGTGTTTACCAAGATCTACCAGAAAATAGTTCATTTAATTCAATGGAGATTTTAATGCCATGGGATCTCTATCTAAGTCAGAATACCTGGATAAAAGAAATGAATAACCCTTGGGGGAGCAACTTTACACAAACTTATGCACAATTAGCGGATCATGCCGACTTTGATAAACTATCCATAAAAATTAAGGATGTCAAATTAAGTAAATTATCTGAAGGAGAAAAAAAATACAATCCGCAGGTATTTTTACATCCCATGTACAAATGGCATTTATACTCCAATTTTGAAAATGGTATTCAAAAAGGAGGTCGAATTGATAATGTTTGGTTGTTCGGTATCATTGGTGTTTTTGTTTTGCTTCTTGCTTGTATTAATTTTATGAATTTAAGTACTGCAAGATCTGAAAAAAGAGCGAAAGAAGTTGGAATTAGAAAGGCAATTGGTTCTAAAAGATCTCAATTGATAAGTCAGTTTTTTACCGAATCGATATTAATAGCTTTTATTGCATTTATATTTTCGATTGTTTTGGTTCTTCTTATACTTCCATTTTTTAATCAAATTGCAGAATCTAAAATTTCCATTTTATGGGCAAACCCGGTTTTTTGGATTTTTGGACTTGGATTTAGTCTGTTAACAGGAATTGTAGCCGGTGTTTATCCGGCCTTGTATTTGTCTTCTTTTCAACCGGTAAAAGTATTAAAAGGCACCATACAAACCGGTCGATATGCTTCATTACCTCGTAAAATTCTAGTGGTTTCGCAATTTGCAATTTCGATAATTTTAATAATTGGGACCATTGTGGTTTACCAACAGATCAAACATGCACAAAACCGACCTCTTGGTTATGAAAAAAACGGATTGATAAGTATTTCTACAAATGACGAAACACACGAACATTTTGAAGCCATCAGGTCAAATTTAAAAAGCGATGGTGCAATTATTGAAATGACCGAAGCGAGAAGTCCGATGACCGCTGTTTGGAACACCAATGGTGGAATTGAATGGGAAGGTAAAGACCCGAATCTTGCAGTTGATTTTCCAAATAATGGGGTAACCTATGACTATGGTAAAACAATTGGGTGGACCATCAAGGAAGGAAGAGATTTTTCGAGAGATTTTGGTTCAGATTCTACTGCTTTTGTATTAAATGAATCGGCAGTTATTTTTATGAATTTACAAGACCCTGTTGGGAAATTGGTTAAATGGAACGATACACAATACAAAATTATTGGTGTGGTTGAAGATATGTTAATTCAGTCGCCATATAAGCCGGTAAGGCCATCTTTGTTTCATTTATCAAGTCAACAAGAAAATGTTTTTATTATAAAACTAAATCCGGCTCTTAGTGCAAAAGAGTCTTTGGCTAAAATAGAAGGTGTCTTTCACACGTTTAATCCGGCAATACCTTTTGTATCTAATTTTGTGGATGAAGACTTTGCCAAAAAATTTGGCAATGAAAAACGAATTGGTGAGTTGGCAGCTTTTTTTGCAATCCTGGCCATATTTATTTCGTGTTTGGGTTTATTTGGATTGGCATCTTATGTGGCAGAGCAAAGAACCAAAGAAATTGGTGTTCGAAAAGTATTGGGTGCAACCGTAATAAGACTGTGGCGTATGTTGTCAAAGGATTTTTTTATTCTGGTAATTATTGCTTGTTTAATAGCTGTACCCCTATCCTATTATTTAATGAATAATTGGTTGCAAAAATTTGATTACCATACAACTATACAATGGTGGATATTTGTTCTGGCATGTACCGGTGCATTGGTAATTACAATTATTACAGTAAGTTATCAAGCTGTTAGAGCTGCAATTGCTAATCCTGTTGCGTCTTTAAGAACGGAATAAAACTATAGAGATAAAAGACCTGCCAAGTCTAATAAAAAAATAAATTGAATCGCTGTATTTATATCGAACACCACTGTATCAAAAACGTACACTTCAATTGAATTAATTTATCGTAATGCACTGATATATAGATATGTAATTTATGGTATGATTATCTCTGTAAATTTATATGTTTCACTCTAATTCAAGAGAAATCATAATTATTAATATAGCATGATCAAAAGTTATTTTAAAATAGCATGGAGGAATATAAAGAGTAATAAAGGCTTGTTCTCCATCAACATCATAGGACTTGCCATTGGAATTGCCTCTTGTCTTATTATTATGTTGTTTGTAAACGATGAACTAAGCTATGACAAATTCAACGAAAAGGCAGATCAAATTGTTCGTGTAGTTTTTAAGGCAAAAATCAATGGAGAAAAAATAAATGAAGCTGTAGTTATGGCACCAGTTGCTCAGGAACTGGAACGATCTTTTCCTGAAGTAATTCAATCTACACGTCTTAGAAGAATTTCAACCCCAAAGGTCACTTATAAAAATAAATCTTATCGAAATAGTGAGTTTGCCTATGTTGACCCAAACTTTTTTGAGGTGTTTACTTTACCCATTATAAAAGGAGAACAAGTTTCTCCGTTAAAAGAGCCAAATACAATTGTACTAACTCAAAAAGAAGCTTTAAAATATTTTGGCCAAGATGATCCCATTGGGAAAGTTCTTCAAATTGATGCACAAGGGCAACAATTTAAGGTTACAGCAATAATCGATAAAATACCAGATAATTCACATTTTCATTTTGATATGCTGGCCTCTATGGCTGGAGATAAAGAAGCCAAGAAAACAACATGGATGGATTCTAAATTTCACAGTTATCTGGTGTTAAAAAAAGGGTATGATTACAAAGATCTGGAAGCAAAACTACCTGCCATATTTCAAAAGAATATAAGTACACCGCTAAAAGAAGCATTTGGTATAACTTATACCGAGTTTACTAAAGAGAATGAGATTGGTTTGTTTCTTCAACCTTTGACAGACATTCATTTAAAATCTAACTTCACTAGTGCAAGTATATTGGAACAAGGAGGAGATCTGAATTCTGTATATATTTTTGGTGGCATTGCCTTATTCATGATATTGATTGCTTGTGTTAATTTTATGAACCTCGCAACAGCATCTGCAACCAAAAGAGCGAAAGAAGTAGGAATAAGAAAGGTAATGGGTTCAAATAAAAAGCAATTGATCAATCAGTTTTTAGCCGAATCGCTTATTGCGACCGCTGTTGCGATGCTATTGGCACTCATTGCAGTGGCTATTATGCTTCCATTGTTTAATGATTTATCAGGAAAAGAATTACAGCTAAGCTATTTATTGAATCCAAGAATTATACTATCTCTGGCATTTTTTACTCTATTTATCAGCTTATTGGCGGGTGCCTATCCTGCTTTTTATATTTCTTCGTTCAAACCTATCCTTGCATTGAAAAGCAAATTTGCAGGCACGGGTAACAACAAAGGAATTAGAAGCGGATT
>VAPL010474145.1_pt1 | contig 12940 bp, 15 predicted proteins | sample 3395061 | NCBI WGS metagenome assembly VAPL01 (sample SAMN08290444, study PRJNA428436) | hydrothermal vent metagenome | isolation source: Deep-sea hydrothermal vent chimney 2 | place: Pacific Ocean: Juan De Fuca Ridge | depth 2182 m m
GATCTCAAACCCAGCGGTAAATATGTGATGGAAGATTTGCACAACGTTGGCGGCATCCCGGCGGTAATGAAATATCTGCTGGCTGAAGGTTTTATTAACGGTGATTGCATGACTGTTACCGGTAAGACGCTGGCTGAAAATCTGGCTGACTTGCCGGGTCTGAAAGAAGGCCAGGATGTGTTTATGCCAATGGACAAACCGATCAAAAAAACCGGCCACATTCAGATCCTCAAAGGCAACCTGGCTCCCGGTGGTTCGGTGGCCAAGATTACCGGCAAGGAAGGTCTACAGTTCTCTGGTCCGGCACGAGTCTATGACTGTGAAGAAGATATGCTGGCCGGGCTGGAGAATAATGAAATTAACAAGGGCGAGGTGGTGGTGATTCGCTTTGAAGGTCCCAAGGGTGGGCCGGGTATGCCCGAGATGCTTACCCCGACCTCGGCGATCATGGGCGCGGGTCTGGGCAAGGATGTCGCCTTAATTACTGACGGGCGTTTTTCGGGTGGATCGCACGGCTTCATCATCGGCCATGTGGTGCCTGAAGCACAGGAAGGCGGACCGATAGGCCTTATCCGCAATGGCGATGTTATCAATATCGATGCCGAGACACAGACGCTGGATGTCGAGGTTAGCGAGAAAGATATGCAACAGCGTCGGCAAGACTGGGTGATGCCTGCTTACAAGGCCACGCGGGGCACGCTGTTTAAATACATCAAAAACGTCAAGGATGCCTCGACGGGGTGTGTTACCGACGAATAGTCAAAGCGGGTGGCGGGGGTGAAAAAAATCAGGGGTCGAAATATTGACGCCATATTCCGATCTGTGCTTAAGTGGTTGTAATTAAATACATTGTGTTTTTTGTGTGTAATTTTGAATATTAAAATTGATTAAAATCTATGCATAATTAGGTACGTACAAAGGGGCGCTAATTTTGCTAGACTAGGCTCAAGTTCAACGACACCAACATTGTAATTAATAACAAACTAAGGTGCGCAGGGGAAAAATTATGTTTACAAAGCAGCAACCCGTTGTCGGTGCATGGTATGTCAACCGAACCGGCAAACTGATGAAAGTGAAACTTATGGCCTGGACGCATCTACAGCCTGTCTCGGTGTTGATCGAATACCTCGATGGTAATCGGCAGGTGGTCGAGATGGATGCCTGGTATTCACTTGAGCTGAGCCGCAATCTACAGCAAGCTGCGCGTTCCCTGTTACAGCAGTAATTCTTTTCAGATATACGCGCCCGGCTTTCGCCGGGCGCGGCGTTTTACTCCCCTAATTTTTAGCATTTATTTTTTCAGGGTGTTCTGATGGCCGAGAGAGACTTGTCGAAGCTGCAACAGGAACTGCTTGAATTCGCTCGCCTACGAGACTGGGAACAGTTTCACGCCCCCAAAAATCTGGTCATGGCCTTATCGGTGGAAGCCTCGGAATTGCTGGAGCATTTTCAGTGGTTGACGGAGCAGCAGAGCAAGCAGCTTGAGCCTGCAAAGAAACATGAAGTGTCGCTGGAAATGGCGGATATCTTTATTTATCTTATGCGTCTGGCTACTGAGCTGGAGGTGGATATTCTTGCTGCGGTAGACGAAAAAATAAAAATCAATAACGAAAAATACCCGGCAGAAAAAGTGCGCGGTAGTTCAAAAAAATATAATGAGTATGATTGAATGAGAGTGCAGATCTGGATTTTGTTCAACGACTAAGATTGATGTTTGTTGCCTGACGCTATCCGTTTCTTTTTAGCTGCGGTGTTGTTCGGCCAGCATCCGAGTCATTTGTTCTGCCGGGACGGCGGGGCTAAATATATTTCCCTGTATGTAATGGCAATCCTTGGTTTTCAGGAAGTCGAGCTGGTCGCGGGTTTCCACACCTTCGGCGATGACATTGAGTGACAGGCTCTGGGTCATGCCGATAATAGCAGAGCAGATTGCCCGATCATCACTGTCATCGACGATATCATTAATAAACGAGCGATCAATTTTGATGGTGTCGATGGGGTAGCGGCGTAAGTAGGTCAGTGATGAATAGCCGGTGCCAAAATCATCAATTGCAAAACGCACTCCCAGATCATTCAAATCATTCAGCGCCGTGATGGTGCTACTGGTGTTGCGCATGAGCATGCTTTCAGTTAATTCCAGTTCCAGATATTCTGGATTAACCTGGGTGTCGTTAATAATGCTTCTTAACGAAGCAATGAAATGACGGTTGTTAAATTGACGGCTGGATAGATTGACCGACATATGCACAAAGCCCATACCGGACTCATGCCACTGGTGGGATTGTTTGCAGGCCGTTTCCAGTACCCAGATGCCTACGGGTTCGATCAGTCCTGATTCTTCCAGTAGCGGTATGAAATTGCTGGGCATCACCAGTCCCAGCTCAGGATGTTGCCAGCGTAACAGGGCTTCGACGCCAAAAATTTTTCCGCTACGGGCATCTATCTGCGGTTGGTAGTGGAGAATGAATTCATTGCGTTCAAGAGCATGGCGCAAATTATTTTCCAGAGTCAGGCGCTTGTTGTCGCGGACAGTCATGGCTTCGGAATAATACTGAAAATTATTTTTGCCCAGCTTCTTGGCGCGTTGCATGGCAATATCGGCATGCCCTAACAAGGTGTTCGCCTCATCACCGTCATGAGCGGAGATACTAATGCCGATACTGGCAGTTACAAAAATTTCATGTTCATTAAACTCAAAGGGAGCCGCCAGAGAATTCAGTATTTTTTGGGCGATGAGTGAAATGCTGTTATTTAGATCGAAATCCTCTAACAGGATAATAAATTCGTCGTCATTAAACCGGGTAATGGCATCGCCTGCACGTATCGTTGTTCTGAAGCGCTCATCGAGTTGTTGCAATAGTTGATCGCCGATGCTGTTGCCGAGACTTTCATTAATAAGCTTAAAACGATCCATATCAAGCAACAGCACTGCAACCTGCCGGTTGTGCTGGTGTGCTCTGGAGATTGCCTGTTGCAGACGTTCCAGAAAAAGCTTGCGTTTGAGTTGTTTAGTTTCTTTAGTCATAGCGTCATAATAAATGACATTCTGTGGAACAGGTAATAAAGGTAAAGGGTAGTCGGTCGTCAATTCCTTTTGCCGATAAGTTCAAGTTGATAACCATCAGGATCGCTTACGAAGGCAATGATAGTCGCGCCTGCATTCATTGCACCGGCGTCACGAAGGATAGTGCCACCTTTCGCTTTAATAGCATCACAGGCATGATAAACATTATCGACCTCGATGGCGATATGACCAAAGGCAGTACCTTGATCATAACAGTCGGTATCCCAGTTAGATGTTAATTCAATCACTGTTTGTGAGGCTTCCGGGCCATAGCCGAGAAAAGCCAGGGTGAAGCGGCCTGTGGGATAATCTTTCTGCCGGAGCAGGCTCATGCCCATGATTTGTGTATAAAAATCAATCGAGCGTTGTAGATCAACCACGCGCAGCATGGTATGGAGTATGCGCATCCTGTTCTCCTCATAAGTCTTAAATATCTGAAAAATATAAATATAGCATTATAAGGCGGGGATGATATTTGAACGTGGCTTAAGGTAGAATTCGGGCATGTTCGAAACCCTATTACAAATGATTGTTCTAATTGCCTGCGGCGTCGGTTGGCGTTTCCTGCGTCTGGGGAAGCTGGATCCAAACCAGCTTAGACTGGCTTTAACCGAATCAGTTTATCATCTGTTTTTACCTGCACTGGTGTTGGTAGTGCTATGGCAAGCCCCGATTGGTGTGGACACGATTAAAATCAGTTTGCTGGCTAGCAGTGGGATTATTTTTGCCCTGCTACTGAGTGGACTGGCCTGTCGAATCTGTGGCATGCCGGCGGCGGTTACCGGTGCGATCATGCTGGCCTCGGCGTTCCCTAATGCAACCTATCTGGGGCTGCCGGTATTGCAGGCCACGTTTGGTGACTGGTCGCGCAGTATCGCTATTCAATATGATTTGCTTGCCGCCACCCCCTTGTTGTTTACCGTGGGTATTTTAATTGCCCAGCGTTTTGGCGATGCGCAGGCTGAGGCTGAAGCAGGCTTTCTAAAAAGACTGGCGCGAGTGCCCCCTCTCTGGGCGGCGATACTCGGCTGTAGTCTGAATCTGCTGGGCGTTCCGCTTGATAATAATCTGGAAGTTATTCTTAACCTGTTAGGCGACACGGTGATTCCGCTGATGTTGGTTGCTCTGGGCTTAAGTCTGCAATGGCATCGTCTTTCTATGCAGCAGGTTCCACCGCTACTACTAGTGAGCGCTATCCAGTTATTATTGACGCCTCTACTAGTCTGGCAACTGGCCATCGTGGCAGGGCTGGACGGTGATTTTCTGAGTGCGGTGGTGCTGGAAGCGGCCATGCCGAGTATGGTGCTGGGGCTGGTGTTGTGTGACCACTACCGGCTGGATACAACTATTTATGCGTTGGCGGTGACGCTGACCACGCTTTTGTCATTACTGAGTTTACCGTTGTGGTTTGCCCTTGTCTGAAAATTTTATTGTCCGCAGGCTTAAATTCAGCGAGGCCAGCAGTCCCAGCAATACCGCAAACCAGAGGGTCGAGACGCGACTTATAATGGGAATGACCAAGGCCAGCGAAGCATCCAGTCCACTCTGGCTAAGTAGCAGATACATGACAGCTTCGGTCGCACCGATGCCGCCGGGAATAAAGGATAAGGCACCGGCTAGCAGACTGATGGCGTAAATAGACAGGGCGGTGGTCGCGGCTAACGGCGCATTAAGCGTGGTGAGAATAAAATAAAATCCAAGCCCCTGTACACTCCATGCCAGTAAGCCCAGCAACAGCCCAAGAGACAGCGGACGTAAATGCAGGAGTGCGTGAGCAGATTCAAGTAGCTCGGCCAGATGCTGCAGCATTCGACTCAAGCGCGGGCTTTTCAAACTACGACTTAAAGAGTGGAACAAGCGTGGCAATTTTTTACTTCGCAGTGCCGATAGAAAAAGCAAAAGCAGCAAAGCTATGAGGAAAATAAAATAGCGATAGTCGGTAAAATTAAACAGCGCAAGCGAGGCCAGCAGGGTGACAATAATGAGATCCTGAAAGCGTTCACAAAAAAAACTGGCGAGGCTGTGCTTGAAGCGTACGCCATGGGTTTTCAGATAAAAAGAACGAATGGTTTCCCCGGCTTTAGCCGGAGTCGTAGTCAGGGCAAAGCCAGCAAGGTAATAAGTAAAATGCAGCAGCGTTGGCAGCTGTCGAGGTAAGTTTTTATTGAGATAGCGGAGGTAGTATTGCCAGCGCAGGAAGCGTAGAACGTAATTGGCCAATGAGCAGGCAAGGATGAATAACCAGCCACTTACACCTAATTCTATCGCCGCAGCGAACAGGCTTTCTTTACCTGCGGCCAGGACAAAGCCCAGATAAACAGTAGCGCTGAATAATAACGACAGAGACAGGGCGCGTTTTTGTTTTGCGGTTAGCTTAAATTGTGAGGGTGTCAGTGCAGGCATTGTTGAGTTTAATAAAGTGGCGGCAATCTGATGGATTATGATGGAATGGCGTGATTTATGCAGCTTATTTTGTTACCACACCGAGAGGCAGTATGGTGTCAAAATCAGAACGGTAAGCGGCCATGAACAGACAATATATGCGTCATCCCATCGAAGTTCCGATTGAAGTTATAGCGGAACTGGAGATGGATAGTAGCTGGAATCAACTGCATGACATCAGTTACGGCGGGCTGTGTTTTGACAGTCGTATTCGTCAGCAAAAGGATCAATCAGTACGAATCCGTATTAATGTTGCTGACGCACCTGTTGAGGTAGAAGGGCGAGTAGTCTGGTGTCATAGAAAAGGCAAACAATTTGAAGTTGGGGTAACGTTTACCGGTGAAGATGAGGCAAATCGTGTACGGATGGTGGAACAAATTTGCCAGATTGAAAGCTACCGCAAGCGAATATTGGAAACAGAGGGTCGTAAGCTTAGCAACCAGGAAGCCGCGCTTGAGTGGATAAAAAAATATGCCGCCGGATTTCCGGGAGTGATGCGGTTCAGTTATTCGCAGCGATAACGTACAATACTGGCTCGTCAGTTATATTAGAAAATAAACGTGAGGAAATGAGCGCATGGCTACGGATGTAGATGAATTAACGGTTGATTATACGGAAGATGGGCAACTTGTATCAAAGCAGCTGGACAAGATTATTCTCACCAAAGGAGCCTGGTCTACCATTCTATTCCGCTTCCAGGATTGGGACAGAAAGAAAGAAGAATACGGCGCGGAAAAATACAGTATCCGTCGTTACCAGAAACGCAACGGCGAATACCAGCAGAAATCCAAGTTTAATATTTCCAGCCGCGCCCAGGCAGAAAAAATTGTTGATGCTCTACAGCGCTGGATTGGTGAGAGTGAAAGCGAATAATCAACCCTATTTTTAACGCTTTTTAGATAATGATTCAGGTGGATACTAGAGAATGAATCGACGCCGATATTTTCTTGCCTCGTTGGGGCTGGTTTCTGTTGGCATGATAACCGCGTCCTGGCGCGGACTGTTTGACAGCCCCATTGCGACTCAACAGCAACAGCCTGAAGCGAAGGTGGCCATAGACTGGGCGTTAGATAAAAATATTGATAGTGAGATAAAGGATCAGCTTTATACGGTCAGTAATTTCGATCAGACCCTCGAAGGCGATATCTTTCTGCCAGTATCTGAACAGGCAATTTTCAAGCAACTGCTGGCGCGAATGGCCAAAATTCAGCAGCATGCAGGCTATGCAAATTTTGGCTTAATGAGTTTTGATGCGATGCTGAGTTATGCACGCAACTATTCTGTTATCAATGCATTTACCCCGGATGAAACTCAATTCATGGAAAAAATATTTCTCCATGATGCGCATGATTATGGCTTTTTGGGAAAGAAAGTTATTTCCTCATTAACCAGCAAGGTCGTGAAGAAAGACATCATTAAAATTCCACACAGCGGAAATTATTTATTCAGGGGAGAACCGTTGGCCGTGTATCAGCGGCTCAAAAAAGATGTGGGTGACAGCCTGATTCTGACGTCGGGCATTCGTAGCATTGTAAAGCAAATGTACCTGTTTCTCGATAAAACACAAAAAACTAATGGTAACCTTTCACGCGCGTCGCGTTCGCTTGCGCCACCGGGACATTCCTATCATGCTCTGGGCGACTTTGATGTGGGTAAACGAAACCTGGGGGCACTTAATTTTACCGCCGAATTTGCACAGACGAAAGAATATAAAAAACTTATTGAGCTAGGCTATGTTGCTATTCGCTATGGCCGAGATAATCATTTTGGCGTGCGCTATGAGCCATGGCATATTAAAGTTGTCTGACATGAAAATAATTATAAGTCTTGTGTTGTTATTTTTCTCGCTTTCGGCAACAGCCAATACAGGATACCAGCCGAGCTTTGACTTCAGGCTTTATAAAAAAGAAGCGACTGATACTGCACCAACCGTTTTAATTATTGGTGGCATACAGGGTGATGAACCGGGCGGATTTAATGCGGCAGCATTATTGGCAACTGAATATACTATTACTAAAGGTAACCTATGGGTCGTGCCGAATCTAAATTTTGAGAGCATTATAAAACGTTCGCGTGGCATTCATGGTGATATGAATCGCAAGTTCTCAGAATTGGATAAAAATGATCCAGAGTATGCGTTGGTGCAGAAAATAAAAGCGATTATTCAAGATGAGAAAATTGATATCGTTCTCAATCTGCATGATGGCAGTGGTTTTTACCGCGAAAAATATATCGATAGACTACATGGTCCGCAACGCTGGGGGCAGAGTATTATTATTGATCAGGAAAAAATTGAAACTCAACGCTATGGTGAACTAATGGCGCTTGCAGGAGAAGTCAGGCAAAGCGTTAATGCGGTAATTGATAATGACGAGTCACGCTATCGAGTGAGGAATACGCGCACTCGTGAAGGCGATGCGGAAATGGAAAAAACACTGACTTACTTTTCTATTCGTAACCAGAAGCCTGCCTTTGGCCTGGAAGTCAGTAAAGAATATCTAACCCATGAGCGTGTTTATTTTCATCTATTATTAGTAGAATCCTTTATGCAAAATCTGGGGATTAAATTTGAACGCAGCTTTGCATTAAAAAAAGACGCGGTAAAAGACAAAATCGACAATCATGTTAAGTTATCCATTAATGATGGCAAGATATATCTTGATGTGGGGGATGCACGACATCGGCTGGGTTATGTGCCATTAGAAAAATCGGTGCCAATGGACATTGATTCTAATAGCCCTCTACTGGCGATTGTTAATGATCACAAGGGATATAGAGTCAGATATGGCAACCGCCACGTTACCTATCTTCATCCCCAGTATTTCGAATATGACTCCAGCCTTGAGCAGGTAACTATCGAGGTTGATGGTCAGCAGCAAACGATTGAGCTGGGCAGCATTGTTGAAATTAAAAATAGTTTTTTCGTTACCCCTCTTCCCGGTTACCGCGCTAATGTTATAGGCTTCAAAAAAACGGGTCTAAAAAATGAGTCGGGCGTGTTAATTAGACGCAAAGATATCGCCTCGCGGTTTTCAGTTGACAAGGCGGCAAGTCTGTTTCGGCTAGAGTTTTATAAGGATAAAAAATATTGCGGCATGTTGTTATTAAATTTCAATAATAAAAAACCGGCACAAATTTCAAGCCTTGCTGTGCATTAATTTTATAGCAGGCGTACAGATTTTAACTACCATTACTCATAGTAATATTTATGTCGCTAAATTATAAAACCCCTGATTACTTCCGTGATTTTCACTGTCTGGGTGCTGATTGCAGCGATACCTGTTGTCAAAACTGGGAAGTTAAAGTTGATCGAACTCATTATCACCTGTTGCGGAAGAAAATGTTTGAAGACGAGCAGGGTAAGGCACTATTTGAAAATTATATTTATGTAAATGATCAGCCAGTAAGCGGGGATCACGATTATGCTTTTATTCGGATGACGGATAAAGGTACATGCCCTATGTTAAGCGAGGATGCGTTGTGCAAGCTACATGCTCAACATGGTATTGAACCACTCGGTGATGTGTGTACCTTCTATCCAAGAGTTATTTCCCGTTGTGGAACTGATATGGAATTAAGCGGTGCATTATCCTGTCCAGAAGTCGCGCGCCTATGCCTGCTTAACGGGCAAGCGATTAAATTTTCCCGTTTTAATATTTCACAACTTCCGAGAGCGAAAAATTATCCTATCCAACGGGAGTTGCCTCAAAATCCATTTGATTATTATGCTGAGCACTTTCGTCAATTGCGTCAGGGTTTACTCGAACTGGCGGCCAATGAGAATTTTTCTCTTAATGTTCGCCTGTATGCATTGATCGAACTGGCAAACAGAGTTTCCACTTACTACCATCGTGACTGCACCTCAAGTAGCGGTGAAAGGCTGGGTGATGATTTACGTCATTCGATGAGTCTGGATAACCTGAAAAATGTGCAGAGTTTTATAGAGTCGGATAGCTCGGTTAATCAACTTGCTTTGCTGGTGATTCGCGCCATTCTGGAAATCAAGGTTAAGCAGTTTTCTGATGAAAAAATAAGTCAGATGGCAGGCACTATTTTTATCGATCTGGGTATGTGCCCAGATACGAATATTTCGGATATACCGATTGAAGCTATGCAGATGAAATATAATGGTTTGCATCAACTCATCAGCCCCCACTTAAGTAAAAAAATAGATTCTTATTTTACCCGCTATCTGTGTAATTGCCTGTTTCGTGAGTGGTACTTCACCATGCCGGACACCTTTACTTACATGCAGATGTTATTGATTAGACTTGCGATGTTGCGATTCCTTTTTTATAGCAACCCACGCCTCAAACTACTCGTTGAAGAATACGAGCTTGCCGACAGCAATGCGCGGCGTGATCTGGATGCCGAACTTGACAGGCTTGCGGTTAGTCTAGTTTATAATTTTGCTCGCGAGATTGATCAGAACCTGTCGTTCCTGCAACTGGTTTATACGGCCATCAGCGAACAGGATATGTTTAATTTTGACTATTCCCTGGCTTTTGTGAAGTTTTAGTTGCTCTGTAGGCAGATGCTCTGGGTGGCTAATTTAGCCTGGTTTTGAACTATACAATTAGTCATAGTCGGGCTAATAATTTTAGCCGGCCTTGTTTGATAAATTTACTTTCCCTACAAACACCCAAAAAAATCAAACACTTATGTGTGTTCGCGGTGGCAGGATGGGAGGCTTGCTGAAATCGGGCAAAGGCCATCCGATTAGACATTTCTGGCTATCATTGCTGGGAACTTGCTAAAATAGAAGTTACTGTCACATTTTTGCAAATTGACTTTGACTGGACGGATTGCTGGAACTATGTATTACGATTTTTTTAATCTGAATGAACATCCATTTCGACTCACCACTGATCCGAAATATCTGTACATGAGTCGGGGTCATTCTCGCGCTAAAGCCTATATGGAATACGCAGTGCGAAATGATGACAAGTTATTTATTCTTTCTGGCGAAATTGGTGCAGGCAAATCGCTGGTGATACAGGATTTAATAAACAGTCTGGATGAAAATATACTAGTATTTAAAATCCATCAAACTTTACTGAGCAACATCGAATTTTTACAAATGATGTTGCGTGAGTTCGGCACAAAATCTTTTCATGATCGCAAAGTGGAATTGCTGGATCAAATTTATACGTATCTGGTAGAACAGCACAGGAATGGTAAACAGGTTATTTTGATTGTTGATGAGGCGCAGAACCTTGCGCCTGATGTTATTGAAGAAATTCGCCTGTTGCTTGAATTTGAAGTAAATGGTGAAAAACTATTGAGCCTGTTTCTGATCGGGCAACCCGAACTGAATAGCATTATTGATCAACCAGAACTGGAACAATTACGGCAGCGGGCGCGCCTACGTTATCATCTTGAGGCATTAGATGAAGATGATATAGAAAATTATATCAATCATCGTCTGAATGTGGCGGGTGATGCACACACGGTTTCTATTGATGCTGATGTTTTTCCTGTGATTTATGAATATACCGGCGGTCGACCACGCTTAATCAACGTTTTAATGGATCACGCGCTGACCTTAGCCTTTGTTGAAAATACAAAAAAAATCAGTGAGCGAATTATCCAGACATCAATTGATGAGCTTAACTGGCAACCGTTCGGTCAGCCGATAGACGAGATACCTATTTTACTAAAAGATGACGATAATGACGTGAGTCTTGATGATCTTGTGCTTTCTACAAACCGAAAAATTGTAGTGCATAAAAATGGACGTCTTATTGGTGAATACCCGTTAAACAAACCGCGATTCAATATTGGTCGGCATAGTGATAATGATATTGTTCTGAAAGAACCGCGGATAAGTCGCCTGCATGCGCAGATTATTTTAAATGATCAGGAAATATTCATACAGGATATGAATAGTAAGAACGGGACATTTAATGGTGAGAAACGGATTGATCTGCATGCTTTGCAGTTGGGCGATGTGATTGTCATTGCCTCCTTTGAGTTGAATTTTATCCGCTTGCATGAAGAAGAGCGGGAAGATATTACTGAATCAGTTAATATTCTACAATATCCCTTCCAGTCGAAGCACAAGCACTGAAGCCATTATTGTCGCGACTATAACTATGGCGCGAACCTGGTGTCATCATTTTCTATTTTTACTTTATAAGTTCCAGGCTTCTCGGTAGCGGCTATCCATTATTTATTCCTCGTTAGTAGATTTTAATACAGATACTGTTATGAATGAAAAAATGATGAATGAGATGAGTGCAGAGGATTACAGCGCACTGACACGATCCATTATGACCATCTTGGATGACTGGGGACTGAGTGCGGCAGAGCAAATGAATGTTTTGAATCTGCCTGAAAAAACTCCGACCCGGGCGTTACGAAAATATCGGGACGGACAGCCCTTTCCACAGACGATAGACGTTTTTGAGCGGCTTGAGCACATTGTCGGGATTTTTGAAGCCTTGCGAACCAGCTATCCACACAATAAGCAAATGGCTATGATCTGGATGAAAAAGTGCAATAAGCACTTTGTGAAACGTCCACCGATAGTGGTGATTTGTGAAGATGGTTTGCGCGGACTGCTGCAAGTGCGAGGTCATCTGGATTGCACCTTTGACTGGTTTTCATCCTGAAAAATCTGGGGGCTGCCTGCGCCTCACTATTTTACCGCTTACGACGTTGGCGGCCTTTAAAACGGCTGATCGCCTTGACGATATCAGTGTAAGGAAAATTTTCAATTATTCCGAAGCGAAGCTCAGCGGCTGTTAACAGGCTGTTGATGTCACTCATGTCTGGTGCAGTCGGATCTTCTTTTAATATGACATCGCCGAGTCCAGATAAGCCCCCAGCCTGTACCTTGATTTCATTCGCATGAGGAAGCTGCCCGTCAACGTGGGTGATATGCAGGGCAAAGCTGGCATTTTCACGCAACTGTTGGAGTAAGGTTAGACAGTGATTAGATCGACTTGCTGAGGTGCAGGCAATACCCTCTCGATCAGCGAGGTTGAAGCGTCGACAAATGCTGCAATTGCAGTGACGTGTGTTGATGGCTTTTTCAAACACACACTTATGCTCGTTAACCGAGTGGTAGATCGAGCGATATTGATCTTCGTCCATGCTTCGAATTTTCTGCCAGTCTATTCAGTCAGCAAAGTTATTTTTCCCATTCCAGCACAATAGGGGCTTCGCGTTTTTCCATTAACTGTTCTTCCGCCTGCAGGGCGTTGTCGGCAAAAATAATTTTGTAAATGGTTTTATCTTCGGCAGCAAGTTTACTGCGTTCGCTTTTAACCAGATTTTTAGCTTCTTTATAGGCTTCAAAGTCCTGTAGCATGTCAAGGTTCTTCACTAAATTAGTGACCGCCGGTGAAATTTTGTAGACAAAATAGGGCATAATTATATTCCTGTGTTTATTCTCGAGTGGCTGATGTTATCTGCAGTTATTCGCTACGC
>VAPL010377548.1_pt1 | contig 12937 bp, 13 predicted proteins | sample 3395061 | NCBI WGS metagenome assembly VAPL01 (sample SAMN08290444, study PRJNA428436) | hydrothermal vent metagenome | isolation source: Deep-sea hydrothermal vent chimney 2 | place: Pacific Ocean: Juan De Fuca Ridge | depth 2182 m m
ATTACACAGAGGCAATGAAGAAACTTGCACGTGCAAGACTTTGTGCTTCTCATCCAAAACAGTTCGCTATACCAAAGGCTCTTAACGGAAACCAAGAACATATAAAAGATACTATAGAAAAGCTTAGGAGACGAAGGGATCTTACTGTTGAAAGACTAAATGCTATTCCACGCATAAGTTGTCAAAAACCAAATGGTGCATTTTATGCTTTTCCAAGGTTGGATATAAACGAGCCTGATAAGGATTTTGTTATAAAATTGATAAAAGAAACAGGTGTTGTGGCTGTGCATGGTGGAGGTTTTGGAGAGCTTCCCAAGACCCCACATATGAGAATAGTATTTTTACCTCCAGAAGATATATTAAATGAAGCCTATGATAGATTAGAAAAATTTATGCGTCGTCATTACCTATGATATAGGAGATAGTGTTGGAGAGAATTTTAATAAAAAGCGGGAGATAAGACCCGCTTTTTTATTTTTGTTTTGAATGTTAGGAATTATTACCTTGTGCCAATCATTACACATAATATTTAACATTGTTTTTATAGCTAAGGGCAAGGCTTGCGATGTATCATTTATTACCCATGCATTATAGTCATTAAACCAAAATATCTTTTCTTCAATATACCAACAGGTATTTTGGGTTTGAGTATCAATAATTCTAAATGTCATCTTTATTTCTCCTGGTTCATTTGGATTTACTCCAGGAGGTAATAATATTGGACAATCTAACCAAATCATATATGGGTAACCAAGTTCTTTAGCCTTATTGATAGCAGTAAATATATTGTCATAACTAAAGGAGCAAACATCTAGCTTTGAAAATAGTCTCCATTTTTTTATACATTGTTTTATATAATTTGACATATCAAAACCTAGTTCTCCAGAATTAGGCCCAACACGTACAGGAAATATTAAAACTCTTTTGTTGATTAGTAGGTTGAAATTTGAACTTATATAAATAGCAGGTCCTTCTTTTTTAATTCTTTTTTGGGGCTTAATATATCTGGATAGTAAAAAACTACAAGATTCTAAGCCAAACACTAGTAGTACAAGAATTAGTATTATAGTAGATTTTTTTAGAAAAGTTATCATGATATCTTAAATCTTATTTAATTCTAATTTGAAGTGGATACTATAGGAAAGTTACATTTTTGTAAATATAATTTTGATAAATTTCTCTAAACCAATTAGTCATTTTTAATTACCATTGCTATATCTCTTGTTAAAATTGATAGAGCTTGGGTTATATCAGTTGCTGGTTTAAATGGTTGGTGCCAAAAGATAAAGTCTTCATATGGTTGGGGAGAGAGTATTGCTTGAGCAGTAATAGCCCATAGAACTGTTTGGGTTTTAGTAGATATAACTTTAAATTTTAATATTAAAACTCCACCTGATGTATCTGTAGGAGCTAACATTTTAGTTATAGTTGGAACAATAACACAATTTAAATGCCATAAATTAGCTTCCTCTATAGCTTTTTTTATATCAGTATCAGGATCTTGTAATTCTACTACATAAAAGGCTCTTGTTTGAAGCAAGCACTGCTGGATTATTCTCGCATATGCCATCTGCCATTTTTGAGTCTCTTCTACAGTTAAGTCCCTTTGAGGGAGCTTAGGAGGAAGTAATAATGCACATAACTTATTATATTGATGGGATAAAGGCTTTATAAAAACTTGCATGCTTATTTGAGGTGGTACTCTATAATTGTTATACTTAGGACTACATCCAAATACTAATAGAGTTATAAGAGTTACTATTAAAATTTTAGTTAAAAGGTAGTGTTTCATATCCAGATATATTTGATAATGGTTCATTTTTTAATAATTCTTTTAACGCTGGTGTTTTATCTATTGTAAGGCTTGCCACAGATATTATTTTATGGCTTTTTGCACCTATTAGTCTGAGGTTTATTGTAACAGTATTTGTACCTACCAAGTAGGTACCTACAAGGATTGCACGTGCTTTTACTGTAGAGGTTATTAGTTTAGCGTTTCTGCTTAAAAGAAAAGTTCCTTTCCCTGGTGAGACTAAAAGATACTTTGCAGCCATGACTTCTATAATATTAGCCTTTTTTTTAAATAAGGCGGTTCTAATTGCTTCAGTAAGTTCTCTACTAAATGGGCAACTTTGTTCCAAATTGTTTATATTTACTATTGTGGTAATTATGCATGGATATTCAGAGAGTTTTTTAGGCATTAAATTTTTAACTAATTTATTAACTAGAATGTCTGCCCAATCTTTAAAATCAACCGTTGTAATAGTAGCCTGTGATTTAGGAGTTCGTATCCATGATGAATAAGAATTGTTACATGTATAAGCAAGCATAGATAAAAGTAATAAAAATAGAATTATTACTTTCATCTGTTTCATAATCGATCCTCTAGGATGTAACTTTATGAGACTAGTTATTTACTGGATGTAATTTTATTATTATATTGGAGTCTTTTTGATTAATAGAATCTAATGATTTAACTGGAATACTTGTTATAGGTTCCATATTAGAAGTTGTAGTTGGTGTAAGTAGACTTGCAATATAGGGATCTACATTAATTATAGTAGAAGCTGAGGATATAATTTCATTTCCATTTTTTGATACTAGCCTTGCATTTATTATTAAAAATCCTCCTTTTTCAAAATAGGTTCCAACTAAAATGTATCTTACCTGCCATTTTTTAGCTAGTTGGTTTACATCCCTTGAAAGAGCAAATTCTCCAAAGCGTTGTTTTACAAAAATGGCATTACTCCTTCTCATCTCTATAATATCGAGCCCAAGTCGTTGAAGGTCTCCTATTAGCTCTTCAGTCAAGAGTCTTCCAAGAGGGCATGTCTTATAAAAATTGTTTAGATCTACAAATGTTGTTACAATAATTGGTCCTCTAGCACTATCTTTGGGCAATTGTTTGTATAACATTTTAGCTAGTTTTTCTATTTGCTCACTTAGAACGATAGCAGCAGGTTTTTTATCTGCTATCTTTGTGTTGATTAGTGTTGAGGGCATCTTTTTGACTCTAACTATTTTTTTAGGTGGATGGTAACAGAGTTTTTTTGTAGTTTTAGTAAGGGGCTTGGATTGTACAGTAGCTGTTTTTGTCTTTGGAGAAATAGCATAACAAGATGATAAAACTACTACTGAAAATATAATTAACACAATATTTTTAACTTTTTTAGACATAGAATCCTCCTGCCAAATGATATCTATCTCTTTATATCGACAGGATTAAGGTTTTCTTAATAGATTTATTAAATTAGGATTATTAGTTTAAGATACCTAATGAATGGAGATATCTGCTCCAGTCCTCTATTGCTCTTTTGGCATAAAAATTTGCCCTATCTTTTTTGGGGATTTTTTTCTCTGCTGGTTTAAATAGGCCAAAGTTTACATTCATGGGCTGAAAATTTTTAGGATTAGCACTTGATATATGAAAGATCAGGGCTCCATGTGCAGTAGTATTAGGAGGGATAAGGGGTTTTTTACCAGTTAGTATCTGCCAAATATTTAAAGCTACTATAAGTCCCATAGCAGTGGATTCTACATAGCCTTCTACACCGCTTATTTGTCCTGCCAAAAATATATTGGATTTCTTTTTTAGTCTTAGTGTGTTGTCAATCACCTTTGGGGCACACACAAATGTATTTCGATGTATGCTTCCAAGACGTACAAATTCAGCATTTTCTAGCCCAGGGATTAGCCTAAATACCCTTTTTTGTTCTGGATAGGTGAGTTTTGTCTGAAATCCAACCATATTGTACATGGTGCCTTCTTTATCTTCCATTCTAAGTTGGACTACTGCATAGGGAGTTTTACCCGTTCTGGGATCTATTAATCCAACAGGTTTCATAGGACCAAAGCGGAGGGTATTAAGACCTCTTTGCGCCATAACCTCAATTGGAAGGCAGCCTTCAAAATACACTGCTTTTTCAAAGTCTTTTAATGGTACTTTTTTGGCATTTAATAACTCTGTTATAAATCTTTTATATTCTTCCTCTGTTAAAGGACAATTTATATAATCCCCTTCTCTATTATCTCCTTGTTCATATCTAGATCCCCTAAAGGCAATATTCATATTTATAGATTCTGCTAATACAATAGGTGCAATTGCATCATAAAAGTGTAGATAGTCTTCACCTATTATCTTTTTTAAAGATTCAGATAGCGCATTAGATGTTAGAGGTCCTGTAGCAATTACAGTAATTCCTTCATTAGGAACAAAAGTGACTTCTTCGCGAATTACTTCAATATTTGGGTGGGAGAGGATTTTATCTGTAATGTATGATGAAAAGGCCTGCCTATCTACTGCAAGAGCTTTTCCTGCAGGTACTTTATTTTTATCAGCTGCTTCCATTATAAGAGAGCCAGCCATCCTCATTTCTTCTTTAAGTATTCCTACTGCAGATTGAAGTTGGTTTGATCTGAGGGAGTTAGAGCATACAAGTTCTGCTAATTTATCACTTTTGTGTGCAGGGGAGAACTTTTTAGGTTTCATCTCAAAAAGTTTTACTTTAATATTTCTTATAGCAAGCTGCCAAGCTGCCTCACAACCTGCAAGCCCTCCACCGATTATAGTTATCTTGTTTGATTTCATAGTTATTTACCTAAGCCTTTTTAATAGTTTAAACAAACATAATCGTGATTTTTATTCATATCAACTCTGTAGGTTAGGCTGTAGTAGAGTTATAAATAGAGTTGAATAAAGTTTCATTTTTTAATAAATTACTGAATTTTTATTCAAAAGCATGGTTTGTTCTATACCTAAAAAAGCCCAAAAAAACTATAATAAAACTTGGAAGAAAGACAAAAATAGGAGGAGAAATAGAATTTTCTTTAAAAATTTCTAAATTTATACTTGACTGTTTTCTAAACTTATAATATGACTTTTGCCAGTCGCATAGGTCTATGTTTGCTGCGAAAATAATTTAAGGAGGGGTGCACTATGGCTTACATTGGTCACGGTGGAAAGGAAATTGTCGAAAGGGTCATGAGTCCGAGCGAGGCCAAGGAAAAAATTAAAGGCTTGACTTCTGTTGAAATTAGCAACAGAGCAGCTTATGAGTGCATAGACCTTGCTTATGGTTTCTTCACACCGCTTGAAGGCTTTATGTGCAAGGCAGATGTTGATGCGGTGTGTGAGAAGATGACCCTAGCAGACGGCACTGTTTGGTCCATTCCTATCGTATTTGACATTGACAGCAAGGAAATTGAGGAAAAAGGCATTAAGGTTGGGGACACTATTCTTCTTACCTATACCGGTAATCCTCTTGCCATCTTAGATGTTGAAGAGATCTATGAGTATGAAAAAGACAAGATCTCTCAGGCAGTTTTAGGTACCACAGATGAAAAGCATCCTGGTGTCCGCATGGTAAACAGAATGAAGGATCGCTTTATTGGTGGTAAGATCACCTTAGTAAATCAGATTAAGCTTAATTCTCCATTTGATCAATTCTTCTATACACCAAAACAGCTTCGTGATAAGTTTGCACAGCTTGGTTGGGAAAGAATCGTTGCCCACCAGACCAGAAACGTTCCCCATACAGGTCATGAGTGGTTAATGAAGGGTGCATGGTTCTGCTCCCATGGTGATGCTCCTGTTGTTGATAAAGATGACAATGTACGTTTGGGCACAGGTGTTTTAGTAAGCTGTATTATTGGTCCAAAGAGAACTGGTGACTACATTGATGAGGCAATCCTTCTTGCACATCAGGCACTTCATGAGGGACGTTATTTCAGAGAAGATGTTCATATGGTAAGTATTGCTCTTTGGCATATGCGCTATGCAGGACCAAAGGAAGCTATTTTCCATGCTATTTTAAGAGCAAACTTAGGTTGTACTCACCATATGTTTGGTCGTGACCATGCAGGTGTTGGTGACTACTATGAGACCTATGGTGCTCATAGAATATTTGATGATCTACCAGAGGGTGCTCTAAAACTTAAGCCAATCCGCGTATTAGAGTGGTGGTACTGCCCACTGTGTGCTGAGGTTACCTATTCTGGTCTTTGTGGCCACAGCAAAGAGCGTCAGAAATTCAGTGGTACTCTAATTAGATCTATCATTAAAGACGGTGTAAAACCAACCCGCTTGATCATGAGACCAGAGGTCTTTGATGCAGTTATGGAATCTGCTGATAAATACGGATTTGGAACTCCATTCTGTACAGAGGAATATCTCGAGAAGAGACAGCCAGTATTTGAGGTTCCACCGCTTGATTAGTAATAACTAAAATATATGAGGTTCTGAAGTGATACTTGGAAGTCAAAGTTAACGAAATTTCAAGGAGGGTTCAAAATGGCTGAGGAAACCTATCCCATTAATGTATGGATTAATGAGGAAAGATATGCTAAGCTCCAAGAGGCCGGGCTAGCAGATATGGCCAAAGAGAAATTGGCAGGTATGAAGGTTCTTGAGCTCAGGGTTACCCCAGAGCAGAAAGATGAGATTCTAAAACGCTTCCCAATGGCAAAGTTTGATGCTTCTACAACAAAGAGCATCGAGCTTTTACCTCGTGAGGTAAAGGACAAGATGCTTGAGGTTGCCATTGAGAAAAAGAGCGTTGGCCCTGATGCAATGGAAGAGTTTCTTAAGATTGAAGAGTTCTCCAAAAAATATGCATCATAAGCTGGGCTAATTATATTGGTAAAAAATGGGGGGACACACTGTTGTGTCCCCTTTTATTTTTTGATAAGCTTTTTAAAAAAGGAGGGCGACAGACAATGGTAAAGAGATTTTCTGTATTGTTGATTGCCTTTTGTTTTTTTGTAGTAGGTATTTTTAGTTCTATCCCTAAGGCAAATGCACAGCCTCCTTCTATGGAAAAGATATATTATTCTGCTGCATATGGCGGTCTTCTTGGCGGCTTACTTGGTGCTGCTATTATGGTGTTAGGACCTTCTCCAGAGGATCACTGGGACTATATTTTAAAAGGTGCTGCTGTTGGGGTTATTTGTGGAACTATTTATGGTATAATAGTTTCAACACAGCCATATTATGGATTAGTTGATTATTCTTGTGATACAGGAGTTAGTTTTCATACACCTCAGATCTCTATGTTAGCATTAAGAGATAGTGAGTTTGGAGTTGGAGGTAGTTTTTCTGCCAAGCCCGAACACATAAGATATATACCGTATGTAAATGTATTTTCTTATCACTTTTAACCTTAAACTGTAATAAGTCTAAAAGAGGTTAGGCCATGTTGACCATGATAAAGGGCGCCAATATCAATCTTAGGTTTAAGACTCTTAAGGTTTTTGATCTTTCTCCTTCTGAGTATTTTGGAGCACTAGACTACGGAGTCAAAAAACACTATGCTCATTTTTCATATCATTGGGATCCAGATGAATACAATATTACAGTCATGGGAGCAGGCCCTATATATGGTCTTTTACCCGGTACAAAGCGTCTGGTGGCAGTATATAGATCTCCTATAAATGGTATACTGACGCTTTCTACCCTTGGTGGTGGTAGTATTGAGCTAGTAAGATCAGGTTTTGACCTCATAGAGCTTCATGGAAGATGTGCTGAAAAGTCTATTTTACTTATAAAAGATGGTGAGATTAAGATTATTCCTTATGGAAAGATTCCTGAAAGCGCTTACAGCCTTCAAAAAGAGTTACTTGAGCGTTTTAGAGATGAGTTTAATGGAGCATCTTTTAGGATCTTAGGCACTGGCCCTGCTGGACATTACACATGTTTTGGTGGCGCCCTTTCTCGTCATATAAAAAAGGGTTCTTTTGATCTTGGTTCAGAGGGCTGGATGGGACGAGGTGGTTTTGGTTCAGTAATGGGTAGGGTCCATAATCTTGTTGCTATTGTATTTGGTGGTAGTCAAAAACCAAACCGACCAGCTCTTTTTTCAGATTCCAAACGTTTAAATGCAATTTCTAAAGACATATTTGGCAAAGGTTTTATGCAGACAGCTTATGAGGCTACCACCAAGTATCGATTTGATCCTAAGACAGGTACAGGAGGTACTCTAGGAAATAATCTATATGAGGCTAGAGGGGATACCCCAAGTTTTAACTATCAAATGATGTATCTTCCTAGACAGGTGCGTCAACAGATATGGGATAAACATCTTAAGCCTTATTTTTTTGATTCTTTTCAAGAAAATATAATTGTTCCAAAACATCAAAAGACGTGTGGTGAAAACTGTCCTGCAGTTTGTAAAAAGTATAGAGGAGAGCTTAAAAAGGACTCTGAGCCATATCTTTGGGGTGGACCCCTTTGCGGCATATTATATATGGATGATGCCGAAAAGGTAGTTTGGGCTCTTGATGATATAGGGGTAGATGCTATTGAAGGCGGAGCACAGGTATGTTTTTTACTTGAGGCACTTTGGAGGGGTTGGATACCATTAGAAGATGCTGGCATTGATAAGCGACCCAATATGGATCCAGATCCCAATTACTATACAAAGGAAGATTCTGAATTAAACGCTAAGATAGCTGTTAAACTAGCCTACGATCTTGGGCTACAGAGGACCAAATTAAGCACTCACTTTAGAGAAGGCTTTAGAAAAGCAATTAGAATACTGTCAGATAAGTATGGACATCAGTTTAAAGATATAGCAGTTTATAGTTGCTTTGGAGATCAAAGAAGTAATTCCCCAAATCCATATTGGAATCCTGGTTTTGTAATGCCCTCACCATTTTTAAGTAGGTTTTGTACATATTATCAAGATGGCTTTTTTGAGCCAGAAGAGCTTGGATTAAAGATTGCAGATAGGATAGTAAATGAATTGATAAATGAAAACTTTGGACTTTGTAGATTCCATAGAAAATGGCTTCCCAATATGATTGCTCCTCTTTATAAAGAGGCTTATGGTATAGAGCTAGATCCGTTTAGATTTTGTAAAGAGCTTGCCAAACGAATGATTGAATATGACCATAAGTCTTTTTATCTCCCAAGATTTTGGGAGTCAGAAAGGACAAAAGATATAGTTGTAACTTATGCAGAAAGGATGGCTGAGTTAGAAGATAACAAAGTTGCTAAAAAATGGCGTAGACTTTTTTCAACTAATAGACAACAAGCACTGTTTGAATATTGGGAAAAGACAAGAAGAACTATTCTCAATTATTTTGGCCAATGTGTAACAGATTAACAAAAACTCTTCTATTAAATTTTAAATTACTAAAAGTCTCCAGAGTTCTTTTATGTGATTACTTTTTTGTAAGGCTTGTTCTGTGAGTTTTTTAAGTTTTGAGTCGTCTAATTTTAAATATTCTTTAACTTTAGGATCTAAGTCAGTAACTTCTTCTCCTTCAAATGCCTTAAATCCAATCTTATTGGCAAGATAGTTGGCAATATGGATCTTTAATAAGTAAGAAGGAGGCTCTGTTGTAGATAAGGGATCATGATGTCTTAGGGCAACTTGCTGGAATGATTTTGGAAGTTCCCATTTTTGAGCTAGTTTTGCCCCCCATAGCTCATGATCTGTTCCCCACTGCCTTTCAACCTCTTTTATATCTCCTTTTATATCTCGTGCCATTGCAAGATATATTGTAGGGGCCTGAGCCATAAGTACAATCCAGCCTACATCATGTAAGAGTCCTAAAGTGTATAGGCTTTCATTTTCCCCTCCATTTGTAAGGTGCTGTGCAATTACAGCAGTAGCAATACAATGTTTCCATAGGCTTTCTGCATAATTTGCAACTTCATAAGGTACAGTTAAGAATCTTTGAGCAAGTATAGAACTTATAGCTATATGTTGCACCTCTCTTGCACCCAGAAGCACTATAGCGTGTTTTAAAGAACTTACCTCTATACTTAACATATATAGGGCACTATTTACAATTTGGAGGATTTTCATCGTAATCGAAGGGTCTTGCCTTATAATTTCTGCTAATTCTTTTGCACTTACATCTTGAGATGAAATTAGAGGGAAAAGTTTTTGAGCTATAACAGGCAGTGTTGGCAGCTCCTCACTCTCCCAATCTATAGCGATAAGCCCCGCCTGATACTGAGGCATAAGTTTTTCCTCCTTTAAAGTTATAAAGTATATCGGAAAAAAGTTTTTGATACTTTAAGTTATTTTAAGGCTACTGATCTTTATCTTTAGCCTCCTCTGCCAATTTAGCACTCATTTCAAGAAATGGTTTAAATAGATCTAATGGAAGAGGGAAAAGTGTAGTAGAGTTATTTTCTGCTGCTATTTCCCTTAAAGTTTGTAAATATCTAAGCTGAAGAGCAGCAGGGGCTTTGTGTATGATTTGTGCAGCTTCAGCAAGTCTTGCAGCAGCTTGATATTCACCTTCTGCATTTATAATCTTAGATCTTCTTTCTCTTTCTGCCTCTGCCTGTTTTGCCATAGCCCTTTTCATCTCATCTGGAAGATCTATTTGTTTAATTTCTACCTTACTTACTTTTACTCCCCATGGTTCAGTGTCTAGGTCTAATATTTCTTGAATTCTAGAGTTTATCTTTTCTCTTTCAGAAAGTAGCTCATCTAGTTCTTCTTGTCCGCATACACTTCTAAGTGTTGTTTGAGCAAGCTGAGAGGTTGCAAATAAAAAGTTTTCTACTTCTATAACAGCCTTTACTGCATCTAATACCCTAAAATACACCACTGCACTTACCTGAATTGATACATTGTCCCTTGTAATAATATCTTGAGGAGGAACATCTAATGTGATGGTCCTTAAATCTACTCGTTTCATTTTATCTATAACTGGAAGCAGTATGATTATACCAGGTCCTTTTGCACCTATTACTCTACCAAGTCTAAATATAACAGCACGTTCATATTCATTGAGTATCCTTATAGATGTCATAAGAAATGCTATAACAATAAATACTATAAGACCAATAGAAATAGGCATGTTTTATTCCTCCTCTTTGTTGTTTATTACTTCTACAATAAGAAGCATGTCTTTTATATCTTTTACAAGCACCTTTTCGCCTTCTTTTACCTTTTTATTTAACTTAGCCTTCCATAGTTCTCCATGGACAAATACCATGGCTTCATTTTCTCCAATAATCCTTCGAATAGTTCCTACCTTTCCAATAATTGCATCTTTTCCTGTTTTAGGTCTTAAAAGAGATGCCTTTGTTGCCAAATATGTAATCACTATGACACTAATGGTTATGAAGATTAGAGTAGGGTAGAGTACTGATGCAGAGATACCAACTCCTGTCTCACCACCAGGGAATAAAAAGATTGAGCCTAAAAACAGGCTTATTAGTCCAAATATAGTAAGTACTCCATGACTTGTTATAAAAAGCTCTAGTACAAACAGAATTGCTGCAAATATGATTAAAAGGAGTCCTGTTGCACTTGTAGGTAGGGCTTGCATTGCAAAAAGAGATAGCAAAAGGCTTATTGCTCCAATGCTTCCAGGAAGTATTGCTCCAGGATGTGCAAATTCAAAATAAAGCCCTACAAGTGCTATCATAAGAAGTACGTAAGCAATGTTAGGTTCAGATATAAGAGCAAGGACCTTTTCACTTAGATTAGGTGTTAGTATTGTAAGTTTATACGGATAGGTATGAATGATGTATTTTTTATTTTTTAGAGACACACTCTTTTTATTTATTTGTTTTAAAAGGCTATTTATATCAGGTGCTATAAGGTTTATTACATGAAGTTTTAAAGCTATCTTATCTGTTGAAGATATTGATCTTCTTATAGCATTTTCTATCCATATAGGGTTTCTACCCTGTTTTATTGCAATACTTTTAGCCCATGCAATGAGATCATTTTCAAGTTTTTGAGCCATAGTTGAGTGTTTGGGTAAAGATCCAAAAAGAGTTACTGGATGACATGCTCCTATATTGGTCCCAGGTGCCATAGCAGCTATGTGAGCGCTTATGCACAAAATAGCACCTGCAGATGCAGCACGAGCTCCTGGTGGGTATACATATACTACCACTGGTATAGAGGATGATAATATAGCCTTAACCATCTTTCTAAGTGATATTAGAAGCCCTCCAGGGGTATCTAATTCAACAACAAGGCAAGTTGCTCCTTTATCTTGGGCATCTTTTAATGCTCTTAAGAAAAACTGTGCCCTTCCAGGGTTTATAGCTCCATCTATTTTTATAAGAAAAACATTGTAATTAGGTGGTGGTTGGCTCTTTTTAAGAGCAACTGAATTTATTGCTGAAAAAGCAACGAATATAAAGATTATAGTTGATAAAAGTTTATGGTTGATCTTTGATTTTATCATAAGCTTTTTTAAGCATTTTTAGATCATGCCAAGCTTGTCTTTTATAAAAGATTTGTTTTTCTCCATATTGTCTAAGTAAAAAAGCAGGATGGTATGTAACAAATACTATAAGATTACAGTTATTAATCTTCATGTTATGGGGTTTTGCCCTTAATTCTTTTAGAGGTACTTTTGTATCCAAAATGGCATGTGCAGCACACTGACCAAGGGCTAGCAAGATTTTAGGCTTTATAAGTTCTATTTGTTTATATAAAAATGGCTTACAGCTTTTAATCTCTTTTGCGTTTGGAGTTCTATTGTTGGGTGGTCTACATTTTACTACACTGGTTATAAACACAGAGTTTCTTTCAATATTAATAGCCCTTAGCATCTTAGTAAGAAGCTGTCCTGACACACCTACAAAGGGGCGTCCTGTTAAATCTTCTTCTCTGCCCGGTGCTTCTCCTACAAGCATTAATAAGGCATCTTCTGGTCCTTCACCAAAGACAGGATTTGTACGTTTTTTATGCAAGGGACATAAGGTACAATTTTTAATCTCTTCTTTTAGTTTTTCTAAGCTGCTTGTCTCTAGTATTTCTTCTTCTACTGTCATATCCTGTCTATTGATAAATTCTTTTATAACATCTGAATTCTTAATATACTTTATACCTAAATTTTGTTGCATACGAAGCCAGTTTTTGATGTCTTTTAATACCTTGCTTTGATCAGCACTTTTCATAGCTTGAAAATGGCATATTAAAACTTTTTGTCAAGTAATAATTAAAGTTTAAAA
>VAPL010671769.1_pt1 | contig 12929 bp, 13 predicted proteins | sample 3395061 | NCBI WGS metagenome assembly VAPL01 (sample SAMN08290444, study PRJNA428436) | hydrothermal vent metagenome | isolation source: Deep-sea hydrothermal vent chimney 2 | place: Pacific Ocean: Juan De Fuca Ridge | depth 2182 m m
AAATATGAATAGAGAGTTATTGACTAAATTGTTAAGAGAAGCAGAGTCTGCTCATGCAGAATATGAGAAGTCTACAGGCAAACCCGATTTAGATTGGCCTGTATGGTATGCGGAATATATTATCTCCAAATTAAATGAGCAAAAAACCTCCAAAGGTTAAACCTTTGGAATCTTAGAGAAGTACTTCGAGAGAGGTGAGACTGATAGACATACCTCGATTTCAGATATTCAATTCTAAGCATGCAGGGCATGCGATCCAGTGTCGTTTTGTCGCTTTTTAAGTTGTCCGAAGAGGGTCAAAATGGTAAAATTAAAGTAATGGAAGAAAAAGACTGTGAACAACGATATCAAGAGTATTTAGTGGTTAAGAGTCGAACATCTGCTCAAATTAATGGACAAGAAACTAGAGGAACATACAGGGTTATAGATGCCAATGATTTACTTAAGATAAAAGAACTTGCTAGGGAGTTGGTTTGGAATTGTGAAGAGTTTTTAAGGAAGAAATCTGGTGATTTCTATGGCGTCGAAAAGGATGCTGATGAGATTTGCGAATGTGGGCACTCACGCAATGCACATAATGGTATTAAATCTTTCAAAGATGGCGATCCAGTGCCAAAGTATAAGAAAGACGGTGAATGTCGTGTAGATGAATGTTCGTGTAAAAAATATATCCTTCGTCCGAGGAGCGTTGGACTGAGAAAATAAAAAATACTATAAAAGCCTTGTGTGGCTTGATGGAGGATTATCCGAGATTGAGGAGGTCAGCTAGATTGTAACAATTCTAAAAAACCTCCAAAGGTTTAACCTTTGGAAGTTTAAATTAAACGCGCAAAATATGTCAGAAATATAATGTCACTTGTTTTACTTAAAAAAATATTACAGACGTGTGTTTCAGCGAAACGTAAGGAAACTAATGAAAGGTTTTTTAAAATGGGTAAGGGAGAGTATGGTTATGGAGATCAATTCATAGGAGTTTCGGGTTCTGATATTAAAAAAGTGGCTAAACAATTTATCGGTTTGTCTTTTGTTGATATAAAAAAATTACTACAGTCTAAAATCCACGAAGAGAGAACTGTCGCAATTACAATTCTTGTATTAAATTTTGAAAAAGGTGATAAAAAGATAAAGAAAAAAATATATGATTTTTATCTTAAAAATTTTAAGTATGTGAATAATTGGGATTTAGTAGATCTTTCCGCATATAAAATTGTAGGAGAATATATCTTAGAAAATCCTAAGGAGGGTAACGTGCTTGAAAAGCATGCAAAATCAAAGAATTTATGGGAGCGCAGACTGTCCATCGTTGCGACGTGGGCATTTATACGAAAATCTGACTTTAGATGGACAATGAAAAATGCGAAGGTGTTGTTGCCAGATTCACATGATTTAACTCACAAAGCGGTTGGTTGGATGTTGCGTGAAGTATGGAAGAGAGACAGTAAAATCGTAGAGAGTTTTTTAATAAAAAATTATAAACAAATTCCTCGTACCACTCTACGTTACGCTATTGAACGTATGGAGGAAAAAAGACGCAGGTCTTTTTTGAAAGGTTTTTAACCTTATCTTTATCCTGTAAATAAAAAACCGCCCTTATGTATGAGACAAAGGGGCGGTTTTTTGTTGAATCAATTATTTTTTCAGTACAAAAGTTAAAGCTTTCCCACGTTTAGAACCACGTCCTGTTCTTCCTATGCGATGTACGTAGTCTTCAAAAGTATTTGGTAGGTCGTAATTTATCACATGAGTTATATCTTCAACGTGGATACCTCGTGCAGCTACATCGGTTGCCACAAGAACTCTTGCATTATTACTTTTAAATTTTTTGAGAGCGTATTGTCGGCCACCATGTGTTTTGTTGCCATGGATTGATTCAGAGCGAATGCCTTTTTTTGAGAGCTGTTGTGCGAGTTTTTCCACACTATGCTTCATTGCGCCAAAAATAAGAACGCGTTTGAGTTCTGGATTTTCCAGTAATGATATTAAGGTTTCAAACTTATCTTTTGAATTATAGGAGACGATATTTTGTTCAATACTGTTTGTAACGTCTTTCTTTTTTACTGATACTTTAATTGGGTCTCGGAGAAATTTTTGTACGATGATTTCTGTATCTTTTGACATTGTTGCTGAAAAAAGAAGAGTTTCTCTGTCCTGCGGAGTAGTAGATAGTATTGACTTCATATCATTGATAAATCCCATATCAAGCATGCGATCTGCTTCGTCAAGAACGACAGTTGTTATTTTAGAAGGTGAAAAATGTCGGCGCTTAATTAAGTCTAGTACTCGTCCAGGAGTTCCGATAACGAAATGATTTACATGTCGTAATGCAGAAATTTGAGGGCGTATATTTATTCCCCCTACACAAGTCACTGAGAAAATACGGAAACCACGTGCTAGTGTACGCAGTTCTTCTTCTATCTGTATAGCAAGTTCTCGAGTAGGAGCGAGAATGAGGGTGCGTCGAGCAGGGTCTTTTAGTGTTTTTTCAATAAGAGGAATTAGGAAAGCGGCGGTTTTACCAGTTCCTGTCTCAGCCAGTCCTATAACATCACGTCCTTTAAGTATTTCAGGTATGATTTGGTCTTGGATGGGTGTTGGAGAAATCATCTTTAGTGAAGTAATGGTCTCTACAAATTTTTTGTTAAGACCAAATGTTTCAAAACTGTTTTTCGGAGTATAAGTTTCAGTGATTACTTCAGTAGGGTTAGTATTGATAAAACGAGAAGGGTCAAAGGTTGCCATCTTGCGCGTAGAACGATTACGATTTCCCCGATTACCACCACCGTGATTTCGTGATTGAGAATTATTGGATCGTTTGTGTCGAGAAACTGAATTAGAAAAAGTATGCCGTCGGCTGTGCGATGAACCACTCCGACTATGTCGGCTTGTTGTTGTTTGCATTATAATTTAGTTAGTTGAGGCAGGTAGAGTAATCCAGATTTGGTCGTGTTAAGAGTATATCTGCAGCTCTAGAACCCTGCTCAAGTGTCAAAAGCTTACCGCAAGAATAGCATATTTCAATATAAATGTCAATTTTATTGAAATTTATTCAGGAGTTGTGTCCGTATCAACTTTTTTGTGTTGATAGCTAGCTAGACATATATTTCATGTTCGTTAACATAGAAATGTTATGTCTAACATTGAGGAGATCATATTCTATCTCTTGCTCATAGATAGCATTGGCGCAAACCTTGTCGCATGGTTCGGACATACGTGGTACACGAGTCATTTTCGTCTCATGTCACGTTATTTTCCGGTGGCGAAAGGGTGGTGTGTAGCATATTTTGTATTGGTTCTTTGGATAGGGACAATGCTTTTGCGCTTAGGAATGTTTTCTTAGGGTAGTATTTAGTTGTACTTTGCGAAAAAATAATTGGACTTGTCGTTAAGACTAGAGTCCGAGCTTTTTCTTGTTTTTATGAAAATTCATTTTTTTAAATTTAAAAAAGATTTAGGTATAAAAAAGAAATATTTATTAGGTGTGACATGTCTCATTTTAGTGCTTGTTTCTTTTGGGTATTTTGGATACAGATACTATTCACTTTCTAAATATGCCGACGGTCTTAGTGAGAACATCAGTTTTCTTAGAAGTTCTCTCAAAAAAACTGAGGATGAAAAAGAAAATTTATCTCAACAACTTACAGCTGAAAGAACTCAGGTTGGCGTCTTAGCTGAACAGGTTAATAAAATAACTGGGACTGTGGGGGAGCTCAATAAACTAAGTAAGATAGACAAAGAGCTTTTGCAGAAGTATTCAAAGATTTATTTTCTCAATGAACATTATGTTCCTTCGGAGCTTTCTCAAATTGATGAACAATATTTGGATAATAAAAAGAAAGACCAATGGATGCACGCAAAAGTTCTGCCAAAGCTAATAAGCCTGCTTGATTCAGCTAGAAAAAATGGAATTGATATAGAAGTTCTTTCTGCATACCGTTCTTTTGAAACTCAAACAGATCTTAAAAGTTCATATAATATGGTATATGGAAAAAATACTGCAAATCAGTTTTCTGCTGATCAAGGGTATTCAGAACATCAGCTTGGAACGACGGTGGATTTTACGACTTCAAAAATAGGTTCAACTCTCCGCGCGTTTGATAAGTCTGATGCCTATAAATGGCTTACGAATAATGCGCATCGTTTTGGTTTTGTGATTTCCTATCCAAAAAGTAATAAATATTATAAATATGAACCGTGGCATTGGCGTTTTGTTGGAAGTGGTTTGGCACAATGGCTTTATGACAACGATACTAATTTCTACGCAATAGACCAAAGAAAGATAGATAACTACCTAGTTTCTCTTTTTGATTAGATACTTAAGAATGAAAAATTCAAAAGAATTTATTGAATATATTCTTGATATGCTTGAACCGTTTGCTGAAATACGAGTCTCAAAATTGTTTAGTGGGGTTGTTTTAAAAGTTGAAGGGAGGATATTGGGCGTATTAATTGATGATATTTTATATTTTAAGGTAACTGATAAATTTTTACAAAAACAATACAAAGACAAAGGTTCAACACAATTTTCATATGTGAATAAAGATAAAAAAAGTATTCTTATCAAAAATTGGTGGTCAGTGCCTGATAGCGCGTTGGATAGTCGTGAAGAGATTGTTCGTTTAGCTGAGGAGATTTTGAAATGATTTAAATTATAATTAATGTATTTTAGGAATTTATTAAGTCTATTTAATGATGTATACTAAATTTAGTATTAGATAGACACAAAGTTTTTACAAACTTTTATTATCTTTTGTGCATTAGCTAAACAAATGTGGAACAAATATATATTTTAGTGTTAAATATTTTGTACAGACTCGTAGAGTTTGTAGATTTTTTAAACTCGCTTACATTCTTAAATGTATGGTTTCTTCCCGTTGTCTTAAGTTCTTTTTTTCTTGTAGCTTTCTTAGTGGTTCTTTATTTTACTGCTGAGGCGCGGAGTATACGATATCGTTTTATTACAATAGGGTCCCATAAACTTAGAACACCTCTTTCAAAAATAAAGGGAGCTGTTGCCGAGCTTCTTCAGAAAAAAGAAGCAGCGAATTTTAGAAAGGAATCTTATGAATTGAGTGATTATGATGAACGGATGTTGCATCAAATAGCCATTGAAAACAATAGATTGGTTGGGTTGGTAAACCTTCTTCTTGAGGTCTCAGAAAGTGAAAAAGGAAGACCTAAATATCATTTTGAAAAAAGTGATATGGTGTCAATTGTCCGTGAAATATTGACTAGCTATCAGAATAGTCAGTGGAGGAATAACCTAGTCTTTATTGAGTTTCAGGCTAATGAAGAGTATCTATTTGCTTGTATTGATAAAAAACGTATTTATTCAGTAATTCAAGTGCTTCTTGAAAATGCCATTACTTATTCTCCTGCTGGTGGACAGGTGATAGTATCTATTAGAAGGGACAAAAAGAAGGTTATTGTTTCAGTACAAGATCATGGTATAGGAATTTTAGGAAATGAGAAAAAATATATCTTCTCTAAATTTTTTCGTAGTGATCGCGCTTTACACATAGACACAGAGGGGACTGGGATAGGGCTCTTTCTAGCTAAGCACATTGTTGAAGGTCACGGAGGGAAACTATGGTTTGAGTCTCAAGGTGAACATGAAGGTAGTACTTTTTATTTCACACTTCCATATATAGATGTGACTCGAAAGGCTGCATCGGCTAACTAATAATTTTGAGATGATATCTTTAAATTTGTTTTTATAATCGGTGTGTATCTTGTTGTAAAGAGTGTCTTTCTGCTTCAAATATTATTTTTTCCATCATTAAAGTTGTATCTATAGGGTAGTCACCAATGGCTGTTTCTTCAGAGAGCATTACAGCATCTGAACCGCTTATTACAGCATAAGCCACGTCAGAAACCTCAGCGCGTGTTGGAGTAGGATTTTTTACCATAGATAAAAGCATTTCAGTTGCGGTAATGACTGGCTTATGAGCCCAGTTCATTTTTTTAATAATAGAGTATTGAATGTATGGAATTTGTTCTAATGGAATTTCGTTTCCCAAATCGCCTCTGGCTATCATTACTGCATCAGATACTTCTATAATTTCATCCAGATTACGCAAAGCTTCCACTCGTTCTATCTTTGCAATGATCCGCATTGCATTTTCTCCAATTTGAGTGAGGTGTCGCACTTCTTCTATATCAGAACCAGAGCCTGTGTATGAGAGAGCTACATAATTAAGATTTTGTTCAATACTAAAAGCAATACTTTCCATATCGTGGTCAGTAAGAGGATATATAGCGTCCCTGTCGTATTTATGTGAATCTGTGCCATGTAGACGCGGTCCAGCCAAGTCTCCTATTATTGGTATGTGTTTCTTTTTTTTATCAGATATGATTCGTATAAATTCAATAACTTTACGATGCTCTTCAAAAGTTCCGTGCGCAAAATTAAGTCGAACAACGTCCATTCCAGCTTGTACCAGTTGAAGAAGAGAGTCCATATTTGCCGTAGAAGGTCCTATCGTGGCTACTATTTGTGTTCGTGACTCACTCATTTTATTTTTTTGAAATTTCCATCAGACGTCTATATTTTACAGCTCGTTCTTTTGCGTGAGGAGCTCCAGCTTTAATCCCTAGGCACCCAAAAGCAATAGCTATGTCTGATATAGCACTATCCATTGTTTCTCCACTTCTATGGCTTGCAATACAAGCGATGTTGTTATTTCGTGCAAGTTGTATTGTTGCAAAAGTTTCTGTTAATGTCCCTATTTGATTAGGTTTAATAATAAGAGCATTAATGCTTTTAAATTTAATTGCATTCTTTAGCCGTTCCTCATTTGTTGTAGTTAGGTCGTCTCCTACCACAAGAAGTGTTGGGTAAAGTTCGTGTAGGTTTGCAAAAGAAATATAATCTTCTTCTTCAAAAGGGTCTTCAAGCGCATAGATCGGATAGGACTCAATAAGAGTTCCATAAAACTCAAGCAATGACTCCTTTGAGTAATCTTTTCCGTCAACAGTGTAAGTATTTGTCTTAAAGAAAGATGAAGCAGCGACATCAATACCAAATCGGATGTGTTTTAAAACTCCAAGCTGGTCTGCAGTTTGGGAAAAAAGAATCAAAGCCTCTTCAGCAGAATTTCCTGGGAAAATAAGACCTCCTTCATCACCTCTTTCTATTGAATCACTTCCGTATTGCGTTCTAATTTTTTCTTCTAGAACTCGATCAAAGTCAATTCCGCAGGTATAAGCTTCCTTTATTGTAGAAAGTAGTGGGATCATATGAAATTCTTGAAAGCTCAATCCATTTTTTGCATGCAATCCTCCATTCAGAAGATTCATAAAAAGAAGAGGGGAGTCTCGAGAAGGTATAACTGGAGATATTTCATGCAGATATTCAAAAAGTTCCTTATTTTTTGAAGAAGCAGCTGCGCGAGCTGTTGCAATAGAAATACCTATAATGCTGTTTGCTCCCAATCTTTCTTTTGTTTTTGTACCATCAAGTTCTATTAAAAGAGAGTCTATTCCTTTTTGGTCCGTTACAGATTTTCCTATAAGCGCTGGGGAGATCGTGGATTGAATTAATTCAATTGCTCTATCCACTCCTCCATCTGGGTCGCGTAATTCTCTAGCTTCATTCGCGCCTGTGCTTTGTCCTGAAGGAACATAAGCATAACCGTCATACTTATTAGTTTGTATGGATACGGATAAGGTTTTCTTTCCTCGAGAGTCAAGAATAGTGTCTGCGTTTACGGATATGATTTTTTCATCCATATAAAATTATGAGTTCATGAGAATCATTAGGTCTGCTACGTTAGAACTGGTACGTCCTGTGATGATATGTCCACCTACTTTTTCAAAAAAAGAAAAGGAGTCACACCTTGATAGATAGTTTTCTGGATTAAGTCCGAGGTCTTTTGTTCTAGAGCGTAACGGTTCGTCAATTATAGCCCCTGCCACTGGAGTATTATCCCATCCATCTGAGGCTATGGATAAGAAAACCTGGTTGTTTTTGAGTTCTTCCAGCATAGCTAGTGATAAATGTTGATTTCGCCCACCTTCTCCGTCAGCACATTCAACTTGTATTTGAGTTTCGCCACCAGCTAGCACAACATCTGCGTCTCGTGCTGCCTCAGATAGTAAGCGTACGGTTTCCTTTGCAGGTTTACATAGCTCTGAGCCGAGCACTGTAGTTTTTAGCCCCATATTTTTTGCTTTTTTCGCCATAGCTTGAAGCGCGGTTGTGCTTGAGACTAAGACTATATTTGTCATATTATCAAAGTATTTAGTATCTTTTGGGGTTTCAGTCAGTCGAAATGAGCCAAGGTTATATTTGTCTATAATAGATTGCGCGTCAGCAATAGTAGAAGAGTCTCTGTATGTAGGACCAGAGGCCACTTCTTCAAAAAAATTTCCTGGAATATCAGAGAAAATAAGAGCTACTACAGTAGCTGGGTAAAGGATTTTAGCAAGCCCCCCTCCTTTAAGGAGAGATATATGTTTTCGTACAGTATTTAGTTCTCTGGTAGTTCCTCCTGAAGTTAGAAAAGAGTCGTATAGTAATTTCCCTTGATCGCATTCTTCTTGAGGGTAACAAAGAAGGGAAGAACCTCCTCCACTTACTATAGTGATTACCAGATCATCTTTTGTTGCATTTTTACTAATCTTTGCAATTTTTTGTGAAATCTCAACATTACGAGAAGATGGACGTGGATGAGTGCCTTCATAAGTATCAATTGTCTCACATGTGTCAGATTCAATACCAAGTACTATTCCTCCATTGATTCTGTCTTTCAAAATTTCTTCAAGGACAGACGCGGCTTTACAAGAAACTTTCCCGAATCCTATAATAAAGATTCTTTTATAATCGGACAAACAATATGAAGTTTTTTGTATTATGAGTGTGTTTTCTTTTATATGTATGCTTTTATGCAGAACCGTTTCTGTGTCAATGGCGCGAAGCCCTTCTTCTGCCAAAGACAAGACATTTCTTTTTCCTTCCGAAGTAGACAAAGCCGCATAATTCTGGATATATTTTTTGTTGGTATTATTTTTCATGGATAACGTGTTGAGGGGACCCAGCTATGAATCGTTTAATGTTTTCTACTGTAGTTTGCAGGATCTCTTTTTTAGCTTCACGTGAATTAAATGCAATATGAGGAGTTACCACTACTTGAGGCATATCAATTAGGGCGTGCCCTTGTAGAATTGTTTGCATTGTTTTTGCGTTGTCGTGATCTATTGTAAGAAGAGCAGTTTCTTCTGTTAGAGCATCTTCTTCTTCAAGAACATCAAGCCCTGCTCCTGCTAGACGTTTCTCAAATAAAGCTTTTACTAGAGCGTCAGTTTCAACAACCCCTCCTCTGGAAGTATTTATCAGGTAGGCTGAATGTTTCATCTGAATAATGTTTTTTTCGTTTATAAGATGTCTTGTATGTTTGTTGTAAGGCACATGCAAAGTAAGAATGTCGGATTCTTTGAGTATATTTTGAATAGTGTTATAGAAATATCCCATAGTCCGTGCATATTTTTCATCAGGATTTATGTCATATGCAATAACGTTCATTCCAAATCCTTTTGCAATTTGTATAACATGTTTACCTATGGACCCTGTTCCTATTACTCCAAGGGTTTTTCCATATAGTTCAAAACCCTCAAAATTTTTAGGATGCGCGCTACCATTTTGACGTAGCGCATAATACGCGTCGGCGACTTTTCTGGAAACTTCAAGAATAAGAGCAAAAGTAAATTCAGCTACTGTTTCTTTTCCATAAGAGGGTATGTTCGATACACAAACACTACGCATTGAAGCGGCTTCCATATCTATATGATCATATCCTGTTGAACGAGTCGCAAGGAGTTTTACATTAGGTAGTTTGAGTAATATCTCACCTGAAACTTCGGAGTCAATAAATATAGATATTATGCTAGCGTCGCTAACACGACTTACATTGTTTAAGTTTAATGGTTCTTTTATAAATATACAGTGATGCTCGGGAAAATATTTTTCTAAATATTTACGTTCACTATCTGAGGTGCTGAAGAAAGCTATAATCATAGTTAGTCTTTTTGTTTTTATTATTGTAACAAAACAATATTTTTTTGATACGTCGCACTGTCCCCACTTTTAATTGTCTTTAGTCTGTTATCTCTTTTGCACTTTCATTTTAATATCGTATCATTAGATAAACATTTGGTTATGTTTACGCGAGTATAAAAAATTCTAACTGGAATCTGTTTAATGTAAAAAATATGAATTTGTCACATGAAAAAAGTTCCCTTATTCAAGCTGGAGAGATTAAAGAAGACTCTCAATCTCTTGAAGAGTATCGAAAATATCTTCGGCAGATTATTGATACAGGAACATACAAAGAACCGGAGAGTTTCATAAATCTTCCTTTTGACAGAAAACTCTTCCAAGAAGTTAGGCGTATAGCTGTTGAAAAAAGGAATACACGACTTAAATATATAATAGTAATTGGGATTGGAGGTTCAAACCTAGGCGTAAAAGCTATTTATGATGCATTATATGGTTTTTTTGATGTTGTAGAACCAGATCGTTTCCCGCGAATAATATTTTTATCCACTACTAATTCAACTTGTCTGAAGAGGACAATGGCATTTTTAAGTCGAGTCGTACGACATCCAGAGGAATTAGTCGTAAATATTATCAGTAAGGGAGGTGAGACGTTAGAGACAATAGCAAATGTTGAGCTTTTAATTTCTTTTCTTAAAAAAAGTTTTCCAGATGTCTCTAGAAGATTGGTAGTTACAACAGATGAGAATTCTTCTTTATGGAAGGAGTCTGGAAACCAAGCGTTAGCTCGTTTAAACATTCCTTTGAATGTTGGCGGACGTTATTCTGTTTTTTCGGCAGTAGGAATATTTCCTCTTCTTGTTGCGGGACTTAATGTGCCTGAGCTTTTGCGTGGAGCAGGAGAGATGAACAAAAAATGTCTTCTTAAGTATCCGTATAATCCAGCATTTATTTCAGCAAGTGTATTGGCGAGAAGTTATAGACAGGGAAGGATTATACATGACACTTTTGTATTTAATAGTGAGTTGGAATCACTTGGTAAGTGGTACCGACAACTTCTTGGAGAAAGTATAGGGAAAGAGCAAGATATAGAAGGAAAAGAAGTTCGTGTAGGAATTACTCCTACTGTATCGGTAGGGTCTACAGATCTTCATTCAGTCGGACAGCTTTACCTAGGAGGACCGAAAGATAAGATCACGACCTTTTTAAGTAGCTCTCTTAAGGGTTTAGAAATACCAGAAGAACGTTTTTTCCCAAAACTTATCTCAGGGATTCAGGGAAAAGATACAAAAGATATAATGGATGCTATTCTTACAGGGGTTAAGACAGCTTATCTCAAGAATAAGTTACCTTTTATGAGCATATCTTTTCCAAAAATTAATGAATATGAATTAGGTCAGTTTATGCAATTCAAAATGTTTGAGGTTATGTATCTCGCGCGCTTACTTAATGTTAATGCTTTTGATCAACCAAATGTTGTTTTGTATAAACAGGAGGTTAAAAAAATATTAAAGTCAATGTAGTTATATGTATATTCTTTTTGATATAGGAGGAACTAAGACTCGAGTGTCTGCTACTAAAAATCGTACTGATTTTGTGGGAGAACCTGTGGTGTATGATACACCGGATGATTTTTCGGAAGGTATTGCAAAATTGAAAGATGTTGCGGAAGGTATTTCCAAGGGAGTAAAGATAAAAGCTGTTGGAGGAGGTATAGCAGGACCCTTAGATTATGAGAAAAAAGTTCTTCTTAATTCACCAAATCTACCAAGGTGGGTTGGTAAACCGTTGTCTGAGGAGATTTCCACAGCATTTAATACGCCTGTTTTTATTGAGAACGATTCTGCGGTTGTGGGGCTTGGCGAGGCTCACTATGGGGCAGGAAAAGGATTTGCAATCGTGGCTTACATAACTATAAGTACTGGTGTAGGAGGAGTGCGTATTATTGATGGCAAGATTGTCAGAAGTGCTTTAGGATTTGAACCGGGGCATCAGATAATTGATGCAGATCATTCTTTGTGTCCAAAATGCATTAGTGGAAATTTTGATGACATGGTTTCTGGCACTGCAACTGAAAAAAGATTCGGTATGAAGGCATATGAAGTTAAAGAGAGAGAAGTATGGGATGAAGAGCTACCCCTTTGGGTTTCCTATGGCTTGGTGAATACTATTTTACATTGGTCACCAGATGTTGTGGTTTTAGGAGGGTCTATGATGGTGGGAAACCCTGCAATAAATATTGAACAGATTCGTAGATATGTTAAGGAGCAATTGTCTATTTTTCCAAAAATCCCTCAAATAAAAAAAGCAGAACTCAGTGACCTTGGAGGTTTGTATGGCGCTATGGTTTTAATAAGTCAGCATTTGTAATTATTCTTATAAACTTTACATAACAACCGATTGTGTCAAAGATATTTTATATATAACCATTACTACTTGTGACAAAAATAATCAACTTTGGAATTCTCCAATTTATTCTACTTTTGGCAAAAGTTACAATTTCTATTGGGTTTCTTGGAAAGAAAATCAACATTCCAAAAATATAAAAGAGAACAAGAAAGTTTTTGTCGTGATTTATGATTCTACCGTTGCAGAAAGTACTGGTTTTGGAGTTTATAAGAAAGGCAAAGCACGTCAATTAGAAAAGAAAAAGAGATTGTAGAAATTATAAAATCACTAAAATTACTTTATTTAAGAAAAAGCAAGAAGCCTAAAAACCCAGAAGATTTTTTGGGGTTATTACCCAGGAGAATTTACAAATTTGTTCCAGAGCAAATATGGGTTAATTCTGATGGAGAAATAAAAGGTAATTTTGTTGATTCAAGAATTGACATTACTTCGTATGTCTTAAAAAAATAGATTTGACAGTCTAATTATTTTCTCTCTTCATAATAATAATTGAATTTAAGTGATATACTGAGCGTATATGAACTCTCGT
>VAPL010135673.1_pt1 | contig 12926 bp, 15 predicted proteins | sample 3395061 | NCBI WGS metagenome assembly VAPL01 (sample SAMN08290444, study PRJNA428436) | hydrothermal vent metagenome | isolation source: Deep-sea hydrothermal vent chimney 2 | place: Pacific Ocean: Juan De Fuca Ridge | depth 2182 m m
ATTATTCTCAGTCAGTTTTTTTTCATCCTGTGTGGAACCGCCGTTGCTGCGGACAAGACATCATCGAAAGACATCAAGATAACTGATCCGACAGCCGTGGTCCTGATCGTGAACCGCGATTCCAATGATATTGCTTTCATGGACATCAAGACCCACAAGATTATCGGCAGCGTCTTTCTGGGAAGGAATGTCAACCCGCACATGGCTTCCATGTCGCCTGACGGTCGCTGGGTTGTCACAGGTGGCTCAAGTTCCAACAAGGCGTATATCATTGATGTACCGACCCTGACCGTTGTCAAGGAAATACCGGTTGATTTCGCGCCCGAACATCTAGCCTTTTCACCGGATGGGCGTTATTACTACCAGGGCAATCCCGCCGGGGATTCGGTCTCCATCATTGATATGGTATCCATGACCGAAATCAAGCGCGTCCGGGGATTTGCCGAACCGCTCAACATCACCTTTACCCCCGACGGGTCAAAAGCCTATATCGGCAACTATGGTGCGCACTGGGTGGGTGTCATCGATGTAACCCGCCAGGAGCTCCTGAAGAAAATTTATGTTGGCTTTGTCCCGGAGATCGCAAACCTGGATCCGGACCGGTATCTGGGGGATATAAAGGGCATTTCAAATGCCAGTATCAGTAACGACGGGCGCTTTCTCTACGCCGCCGACGGTGATCTGGGAACAGTCAGTGTGATCGATACCCGTGAAGACAAGGTTATCAAGAAAATCCGCGTTGGTGCCGACCCCTGGCGCGTCTACATGAACCACGACGGGCACTACGGGATATCGGCCAACAACGGCGATGAAACCATTTCGATTATTGATTTGCAGAAAAATGAAGTCGTGGCCACACTCGAGTCCGGGCCGGATATGATGGGCATCAACTTTGCGGCGGACAAGGCGTTTGTCATCAGTTCCAGCACCGGCTTTTTGTATGTGTATGATATGAAAAACCTGAAAGCAGCCGGTCGCATCAAGATAGGCACCAATATACAGATAGAAACGGCAACCACGGACACCGCTGATGAGAAAATCTACCTGGCCAGTTCGACAGACCACTCGATTTACATCATCGATGGCAAAACTGAAGCCGTTGAGCGTGTCGCCAACGTGGGACTCTATCCATGGGGCACACATATTCTGGACAGTAAAGACAACTACTGTCACTGATACGCTGTGACCGCTGCAACCGGTTAATCGTGAAGAAGGCCCTACACACAACATTACTGCTCTCTCTGCTGGCTATCGGGACCGTAGACGCCGGAGGAATTCGTGACCGTATGCGTCCGGACCCGGTTCGTGATACCACGGTTACGGAATCACAGGCCGTCGAACTCACGCTGACGCTGGTTCAGGCCGGTCCACAGGCGCTACAGACGTGGGTGCGCACAGCGGCCAGGATTGATGATGCCGGCAGGCTCCTGGTCGCACGCGTGTGCGCCCCCTACACCGAATTGATACAACCCGGTCAGCGGGTACGCGCCTTTCCACCAGACTCTAAATCATCGATATACCAGGCAAACATCACCCGGGTCACCCCCCGGGGAGATTGCGTTAGCGTCGAGGCCACGCTTCCCAGGGTAACCTACGAAAAAAGCCCGCTCTATGTGATGCAGATAATTGTTCAGCGAGGTGAATTCCTGTCCATCCCCAACGAGGCGATTATCGAGGAAGGCGACAGGCAAATTGTCTATATTCAGCAACACCCGGGACATTACCTCCCGCAAGAAATTCACACAGGGCTAAAGGGCGAGCTGTATACGCAAATCCACCACGGGCTGAATGAAGGTGACCAGGTCGTCACCCTGGGCAGTTTTTTTATCGATGCAGATTACAAGCTTAAGACCACGCAGCAAGGTGGAATGAGTCATGCTCACATGCATCATTAGAAACGTTATTCGTTTCAGAACCACCGTATTAATGCTGGTCGCAGCGGCCGCCCTCCTCAGTATCTATGCCATCCAGACCGCGCCACTGGATGCCATCCCCGATATCTCTGATCCACAGCTGGTTATTTATGTGAAGTGGGCTCGCAGCCCCGAGCTGCTCGAAAACGAGGTGACCGCCCCCCTGATCCGGGCATTGATCGGCTCACCGGATATCAAGGCGATACGGGCAACATCCCATCTCGGCTACTCGTTTATTTATGTCATTTTGCACGACGCCGGCCAACGCGAAAAAGTCAAACAGCTTGCGCTTGACCGGATAAATGCCATACGCCCTCAACTCCCGCCCGATGCAATCGTAACGCTGGGGCCCAATGCAAGCAGCATGGGCTGGATTTATGAATATGCCCTCGTCGACCGAACGGAGACACGGGACCTGCGTGAATTACGCCTGTTGAATGAGGGCCGGATCAAGCCGGCGCTTCAATCGGTACCCGGCGTGGCGGAAGTCGCCTCGGTGGGCGGCCTGGAAAGGCAGGTCGAACTGAAAATCTTCCCTCCCCTGCTGGCTGAAACAGGCATTTCACTACGGCAGCTGGTCACCACCCTGGACCGGGTATTCCAGCAAGTTGGCGGACGGACGATTGAGATCACGAACCGTGACTATCAGCTTCGTGGCGTGGTCAACAGTAACGATATCGACAAGCTGGAGTTTGTTATCGTCGGGCGTGCGCCAGACGGGCGACCGGTCTACCTGAAAGATATCGGCTACCTGCAGGTGAACTATGACCTCCGGCGTGGCATCGCTGACCTGGACGGTGAAGGAGAAGTCGTCGGTGCTATCGTCATCATGGAGCAGGACCAAAATGTTATCGCCGTAACCCGGTCACTGGAAAAGGCTTTGCAGAAGGTCCGCGCTTCTTTGCCTGACGGCATCGATATTGTGACGACCTACGACCGTTCCACCCTGATCCGCGCAACTCTTGAAAACTTCTCGACGGCCCTCGCCTGGGAATTGCTGGTTGTCATGCTCGTTATCGTACTGGCATTGCGAAACGGCCGTGCGGCCATCGCGCCGGTCTCTGTGATTCTGCTCGGCTGCCTGTTCACGGTTTTGCCGCTGTCGGCATTTGGCCAGACGATTAACCTGCTGTCACTCGCCGGCCTGGCCATCGCTATCGGTGAAATGGCTGATGCGACCATTGTGATTGTCGAAAACTGCACAGCAGAACTCGCCAAACGCGGCCCCCAAAGCCATACAGAGAAAATCGAAACGATCATCCGGGCCACCGCCAGGATGACCCGCCCGTTGCTGTTTTCTCTTCTGATTATCCTCGCCTCGTTCCTGCCGGTTTTCTTTCTCGGTGACCGTGAAGGGCGCCTGTTCGATCCACTGGCGTTCAGCAAGACGTTTGCGATGGGTTTCTCTACCCTGCTGACGCTCTTCTTCCTGCCGGTTGTTATCGTTTGGGTTTTCAAAAAAAATACCCCGCCGCCACAGAAAGACCGGAAAAACTCGTTTGTTGACCTGTACCGCCGCGCACTGAGAACGACCATCCGTTATCGCTACCCGTTTCTCGGTATTAACATCATTTTCCTCATTCTGGCCGTAATGGTCATGAACAGCTTTCAGCGCGATTACATGCCGGAAATGGAAGAAGGTTCGATACTGTATATGCCGACGACGTTACCGGGTCTGCCGACGCGTGAGGCCGGCTGGATACTGCAACAAATTGACAGGAAACTGAAAGCCTTCCCGGAGGTGAGCCGCGTATTCGGCAAGCTGGGCCGCGCCGACACCTCGACCGACCCGGCACCCATGACCATGATCGAGACCACCATCCTGTTGAAACCCGAGTCTGAGTGGCGAGCCGGCATGACAAAGAAAAAGCTGGTGGCAGAAATGGATGCCGCGCTGCAGATTGTCGGCTACGTCAACAGCTGGACACAACCCATTGCCGCGCGGGTCATTATGCAGGATACAGGCATTCAGACGCCTGTCGGAATCAAGGTAAAGGGTGCCAGTATTCCTGTCATCGAGGAAATATCGCAGCAGATCGAGGGGTTGCTACGCACCTTGCCGGGTACGGCATCCGTGATAGCGGAACGGATATCAGAAGGTTACTACATCGATGTACAGAACGATCTGGAACGACTTGCCGAACACGGTGTTACGGTGGATGAAGCCATTCTGACTGTCCGTTATGCCATCGGTGGTGAAAACATCACTCGCATGCGACAACCTGACAATACCCTTGTCCCGCTGAGCATGCAGTACTCCCCGGAATATATCGATACGCTGGAAAAGGTGCGTAACACCCCGGTGATGACGATAACGGGTAGTACGGTACCGCTCAGTGCTGTTGCCGATGTCTCGGTCCGCAAGATGCCGGAAATGATTCGCAATGATAACGGGGAACTGGCGGGTTATATCTACATCGATGTTCGTGATGTCACCCCTTTGGACTATGTAAAAGGTGCAAAACAGCGTCTGGCCGGGAATTTAACCTTGCCGGCGGGCTATTCGCTGGAATGGACCGGGACCTATCAGTACGCCAAAGAAGCGCAGGAACGGCTTGTATGGATCGTGCCCATCACGCTGGTCATCATGTTTGTGTTGCTCATGATGGCATTCAGAAGCTGGGCTGAAAGTTCTCTGGTCCTGTTGTCTGCACCCTTTGCGCTGGTTGGGGGTGTGGTTCTGCAATGGGCGCAGGGATACGCCATGACCACTGCAGTCGTCATTGGCTATATCGCCGTTCTCGCGGTGGCGATCCAGACCGGTATCATCATGATCGAATTCATTCGTGATGCCCTGGAGCGCAGGACCGGTAACGACTCGTATACCGATGCTGTCATCGAAGGCTCTGTTGCACGCCTGCGGCCCAAGTTGATGACGGTAGCAACGACAGTATTCGGATTAATCCCGATCATGCTTTTCACCGGGGCAGGTATGGATATTGCTCAACCCATCGCCGCACCCAGTGTGGGGGGGATGGTGAGTTCAACCCTTTATGTGCTGTTTCTTATCCCCTGTCTGTTCGTGATAGGAGAGGATCTGCGCAAACGATTCGGTCATAAGCCTTCCTGAACGAAGCTGAATCAGGCACTTGCAAAAGTACGTGACTCAGCTTGTCCCGGCAGATTCCTAGCTGCCGCGTCGATGCATCTCGCGCATACTTTCACTCAGGTGCTGACCGATCAGCGAAACCAGCCGGAGTCCTTCCTGTGTGCCGGGTTCACAGGCCAGCCGCAATATGCCCGTGACACCACCTTTGGATGGTGCGGCAGTGGCAATATCGCGCGTTGCCTCGGTGAACGCATTGGACAGACTGATCAGGAAATGCTGGTTTTCCGGGCGATCAAGCTCCTTGAGCAAGTGCACCAGTCCTTCGTTACGGGTGAGGCGGTCGAGCAGTGTTAAGCCTTCACTCATTGCCGAGGCCAGCCGTGTGACGATCTCGTCTGACATCGCGTCCTGGGCTGCGGTGATAAGCGTCGCAAGTTCTGCGAGTCGCTGCATGTCATTGTCGCTGACCGTCGTGGCGGGGGGTGTTTCTGTCTGGGTAGTCATGTGTGGCTCCTCAGAGTAGACCGCGTACGCTGGTCCAGTACATCTGGTTATAAGACACCTTGAACCAGTGCATCGCCTGGCTCGGTGGTTTCAGGTCGGGTGGATTTTTATAGTTGAACATCGCGTAGGTTGCACTATCGTGACCGGTTTCAATGAAGCAATACACCTTGCCATCGTATTCGCGTACCGGTGTGCCAATCTTCACGATTGAAGCAATGTTCTCGGCAATCACTTCAGCTTCAAAGTGTGCCGCCGAACCGGTCTTGCTGACCGGCAGGTTGGTGGTATCGCCCACGACATAAACGTTGTGGTGACCCTCCATGGTGAGCTGGTGACGGTCAGTCGGAATCCAGCCACCTGCGCCGAGATTTTCCTTTTCAATCACTTCCATACCACGATGTGCGGGAATGGAAATCAGCAGGTCATATTTGGTCTCTGTCCCCTCTTCACTCTTCACTATCTTGTTTTCAACGTCCACTTCCCTGACATTAAACAGTGTCTCGTACTCTATACCCATGCGCTCAAACTCAGGCTTGGCCCACTTGGCTACATTCTCGATGCTATGGATACGACCGATCGGGTAGTGGTATTTGATATCGACCTTGTCGCGGATACCACGTGCCTTGAAATAATCATTCAGCGCAAAGGTGATCTCTATCGGGGCAATCGGGCACTTGTGTGGTACACCGACCACAATGGCGACCTTGCCTCCCTGAAACTCGCGCAGACTCTTGAACATATGCACCGCACTTTCTTCGGTGTAGAAGGTCTCGGAACCCTCCACCAGTCCAGGCACTTCCTCTGGCACAATACGCGAGCCTGTCGCGATCACGAGAATATCGTATTGATGTATTTTACCACTTTTGGTTCTTACCTGGTTCTGGTCGAGTTCAAATTTTTCGACCGGATCCACGTGGAAATCAATGCATGATTCGAGCAGACTTGCCTGATCGCGATACAATTCATCCGGCATCATCTGTCCGAACGCGACATATAGCAGGCCAGGCTGGTACATATGCTGATCGGAGGCCGACAGCATGGTGATACCGGCTTTGCCGGCACGAATCTCGCGAGCAAGCCTCCGCGCGAGGTTATTGGCAACTATGGTACCGCCTGTGCCACCACCGACGACTAAGATTTTCACTGCATTCTCCTATTCAAAATTCTATTTTGAAAAAGCATCACACTATTTGGTCTTGCGAACCTTGATGTGCCAGACCTCTCCGACTTTTTCGCTGCTGATCATTTCGTGCCCGACCTTGTTGATCCACTCCGGGACATCGGCAGCCGTTCCATGGTCAGTCGACAGCAGTTCGAGCGTATCGCCTACCTCAGCCTGTTTCATGTAGGTAATAAGTTCCATGAGCGGCCCTGGGCAGAAGGTGTCGCACGCGTCGATGATCTTGCTTTCACTCATTAAATTATTGCTCCTGTACGGTTATTCTTGCTGCGGTCAAAATGTGAGCAACTGCCCACCCTCGGAGTGACTCAGAAATTGTGTCAGTCCCATTGGCGGACTAAATTCGGGATCAAGATCCTCCTCTGCAATCCTCAACAAGTCGACCGCCATCGAGCACGGCAGCAACTGGGCATCACCGAGATCGACTGCATGCTGGAAAAGTTGCTTGAATGGCGGCACGCCCTTTTGCGCCAGGAGCGTTCCAAACTCTCCTTCCACCGGCGCATCGATAGTGTTTCCCTTGACAAAATATGCCAGGGCATTCATGGAGAAAAAGACGGAAACCGTGTCACCGCCTGCGGCTGCAACAGAGGCGATCATCGCAGCCATCTGCAGCTTTTCACGTGTACCGGAAACACAAACGATGTGTAATTGCCTGGCCATTATTCAGATTCCAATAAGTTGATTAGATCGCACATTAATCTTGCTTGATGCGTAATCTAGTGGCAGGGGAAACCCTGTGAGTGGCGCATGTCATGTGCCGCGTTATGTACTGCAGATGTTTGTACGAAACCAGCGCCATACAGAACCACCATTCCCAACAGAAAAGCACTGATGAGCTGCAGGGGTTTCGGGATCGTGATCGAACCCGTTGTGGCACGAAGCGTGGCTGTCGTTGAAGTTTGATTTTGCATGGTCATTTCTCCTCTATCTTCTACTATGGATATCGATATCCGGCGGCGAGATTATCCGTCGTGCTGCCCAGACTGATGCAAGTCCCAGCGCGATCCAGAGAACGGCATTGGCAATTGCAGTTGCACTGATGAACTGCTGGGCAAGCTCCGCCAGTTCAGCAGCTGCAGCGGGGGGATGCTGTGGAAACATTTCTGCAGGAGGTTCAGGGGCACCTGCCAGGTACGGCACTATCAGTAATACGAGAGCAACCCAGCGCCAGGGGGACTTGCCAAATGCCACACCGGCCAGCCCGGCTGCCGTGAACACCACGGCGTATAGCCACCATAACTGACGCGCTTCCAGCGGTCCTGCAACCGCACCCGGAATCTCGGGGGGAAGACCCAGTGCCGGCGCCAGGAAAAATACAGCGTATCCTCCTGCACCCCAAAGCAACCCGTATCGCCAGTCAAGCCGGGTCGCGGCATTGGTCCTGCGTGAAGCCACAATGGCAGCCAGCATTACCAGGGCCAGACCGGCGGCTGTCAACACATTCGACATGAAGGTGTAACCGGTACGCTCCACTCCATCCACCGGTTTCCAGGCATCTGCCGGATGTTCGTGGCCTGTGTGCCCGTCGCCATGCCCACTGGCCTGCACCAATACAGACTCTTCATAACGTTCCGCACTCTGGATAATGGGTATTACCTGCCAGAACTGGATGGCGGTTAGCAATAACCCCGACAGCACCCCTACCAATAGTGCATAGAGTACGATTCGCCGAAATAACATGGTCTGTACCTCCCGTCGAATCCTAGTGGCAGGGGAAGCCCTGTGAGTGGCGCATGTCATGGGCTGCGTTATGTACGGCGGTTGTTTGCACAAAACCCGCGCCGTACAGCATCACCATCCCTAACAGAAAGGCACCAACGAGCTGAAGCGGTTTCGAAACTGTCGTCGAAGTTGTTGCAGCATGAAGTGTAGCAGCCGTTGTAGTTTGATTTTGCATAGTCATTTCTCCTGATGGATGAACCGTTTTATAATCCGTGCTCAATCAGCATGGTGCCAACTGAAGCGTTTGATGGCCAATGCGCAGGAGCTATCGAGCAGATAGCCGATGATTCCGATAACGAGCACCATCGCGGTGAGATGGTCGTAAGACAATGTCTCCCGCGCATCCGCAATGGAATAGCCGAGTCCGGAAGTTACGCCGAGAAATTCTGCCGGCACCAGTACGATCCACGCGACACCGAGCGCAGCGCGAATACCGGTCAGAATATCGAAGGCAATCGCCGGCAGGATAATCTTCGTCAGCGTATGCCAGGGCTTTGCACCGAGATTGCGTGCCACCTTGAACCAGGCCGGGTCCACCTTGGCCAGACCGGCGGCCGTTGCAAAGGCTACCGGCCAGACTGAAGCAATCGCCAACAGGAAGATAATCGCCTGGTTCCATGAGAAGAACACAATAACCGCGATCGGCTCCCAGGAAAGCGGGCTGATCATACGCAACAACTGGAACGGTGAATTACTCAACTCGCGGAAGAGACGACTGCGACCGAGCAAAATACCAATCGGTATGCCACAACCAATGGCTATCGAAAGTGCAACGCCCAGACGGTAGCCACTGGACATCACAGCATCCTGGATTGTGCCGTCTCCCCACAGTACCGGGAATGCCTTTAACGTCGGTATAGGCCCGAAATCAGCAAAGTTGGTGGTATCCGGATTGATATAAAGTAAGTAGCCACCGAGCCACCAGAACGCAAACAGAATCGCAAGCCCTGCAAACCAGTTAAACAATTTCCGCCCTGATGTTTTCAGAATACGGGCGCATGGATTAACCTTGTCGGGTTGATCAACGTTATTCTCGGTAGCAACGGTGGTGGTATCAGTATTCAAAGCACAAAGGTCTCCGTACGGGTATAGGGATCGCCTGTTTGTGGAACGCTTGAATCATTTTTCCACTTGGGATGAGCTTCAAGCGCTTTCTTCACAAAGTCGTAATTGACCAGGTCGCTGTTTACATGCTCGGTGGTGAGCGTATCCAGGAAGCTTGCGTCGCCAGTGACCACTGTCTTTTTCAGGTCATTTATGACCAGTTCGGTAGCCGACGGGTAGGGCCAACCCTGGAAATTGATTCGGTCCTGACCCCAGTTTGCATGCTGGATCGCTGCCGGGTTCTTATAGTAGGCAGGGTCGTAGAAAAGCATGGCGCGCTTGACCACTTCCTTGGGAACCGGCAGGTATTTTTTGCCGTCGCGAGAGAGCATCACTGCCATCTCTTCCTTATTCTCTGCGAGATAAATCTGCGCCGCGATAATGGCGTTGTTTACCCCTTGCGTCCAGGCTGCGCGATCAGGATCCATAACGTCCTTCTCATGCATGGCTACAACACAGCAGGGGTGGCCCTTCCAGACATCACCGGTAAAGCGCAACACCTTGCCGCCGGCCTTGATCTCGCCCAGTGCGTTGAAGGGTTCCGCCACGCAATAGCCATCAATAGTCTTGGCAGCAAGCGCAGGTGGCATAGACGGAGGTGGCAGAACGAGGAAATTACATTCTTTCGGTCCCAGCTTGGAATCCTGTGGCCGAATCACTGGCGTGATTCCAGCAGCCTTCATGATTTTTTGCGAAACAATATTGTGTATTGAATACCAGTACGGCACGGCGAACTGCTTGCCGCCGAAATCCTCGGGTGAATTGATACCACTATCCTTGCCAACCATAATGGCTGAACCATTCGTGTGGTCCCAGGCCGTGATCTTCACCGGGTAATGGTTGTTATAACGCATCCAGATCGGAATCGGAATCAGCAAGTGGGTAAGGTTAAAGCGGTGTGAGGCAAAGGCTTCGACCAGCGGCGACCAGCCGCGAATGAGCGTAGGGCGAACAGAGTCAAGACCCTCTTTTTTGAAGAAGCCCATTTCATGGGCAACAAGCAGAGCGGCCGCGTCGGTAATCGGAATATAGCCAATACGAACCACCTGGTCCCACTTCTTCTCCTTGGAGAAGACAGGCGAAGGCAACATGCCACCCATCGCAGCAGCGGCACCCATTTTGAGGAAATCGCGTCGATCAACGCCGGTACCCAACACATCCTTGAAAAGCGGGTCATATTTCAGTATGAGATTGGGGTCCTGTATCCCATCGCCGTGCTGCGCATAGATCTTTTTCATATCGGCCATGTCGTTTCCCTTTGTAGTGAATTAAGCCTGAACCCTATAGTCCAGACGTACTAAACAACGGTGCTGACCAACTTGCTCGCTGTGATCACCTTGTCAACAGTTTCAGTGTTGGTGGAATCATCAGATGACAAGTTCGACGCATCGTGGAAAATCTGCATCAGGTGTGCACGTGTGGCCTGGACAACAGGGTCCTCACGATCACGTGGATCATCGAGATCAACTCTAAGGTCATGCATGATCTTGCCGGGGGATCCGGCCATGACCAGCGCACGATCAGCCATCAACACCGCTTCATCGATGTCGTGGGTGACCATCACCAGGTTGATACCAAGTTTCTTCGCGATAGAACGCACATCTTTCTGCAAGGATGTGCGGGTAAATGCATCAAGCGCCGAGAAAGGTTCATCCAGAAGCAACAATTCCGGCTCCATCACCAGGGAGCGCGCCAGCGCGACACGCTGTTGCTGCCCGCCTGAGAGATCCTGCACATTGTTCTTCGCATACTCTTCGAGGTTGACAAGCGTGATTGCTTCGGCAACGCGTTCTCGCATTTCCTTCTTGGGCCATTGGGCAAAATGAAGACCAATACCCACATTTTGCTCTACCGTCATCCAGGGGAAGAGATGGGGTGCCTGAAACATCATCACCCACCGCGATGACGGTCCTTTAACCTCCTCGCTATTGAGGCGCAGCTCGCCGCTGGTAGTGCTCAGCAGGCCGGCTATGATATGGAGAAGTGTTGACTTGCCACAACCGGATCGACCGATAATAACCAGTGCCTCACCCGGTTGCGCCTCAATATTAACCTTGTCAAAAGTGAGTGGGCACTTCGGGTTATAACGATGAGTAAGGTTCTTGACCTCGATGTGTACGCCGCGGATTGCCATCAATCGAGCCCTGCCCGTAAAAATCCCACGTTACCGCACACGAGAACTATCACAAGCTGTTTCGGATCATCGCTCGCCTGTGAAGGCTTTATAAAAATATTTATCATGAATAGTCAGTCCTGATTTTGATCTTGTCGTAAATTCAAGTTAAGTGAGATGACTTACTTCCATCAGGTCATATGCAGGCGTTTATCGATCTTCTTCATCAGGCTTGCGAGCTCCTCTTCATCCAGCAAGCCACGCCGAATCATCGTATGCGCCAGCGCCAGGAGTTGTCGCTCGGGGAAAGGCACATCGACATAGAGTTCCTCCGAAAGCTCATCCTCTTCCCAGCGCCGTTCAAGCGCGGGGACTGTGCAGGAAACTTCAGCCAGTACATCGCAGGTAGCCTCAAGCGTAACTTTCCATGGAGGATCAGGATTATCCACGCCATATTCCTCGCTCAGATCATCCCAGACTCTTCCCTCTTGCTTGATTCGCTCAAGCAGCGGAATGGGAGACGGATCCAGATTTCGGCTGGCCATCTCCTCGTCCAGCCTGATTTTCTCAGGGTTAATTTCACTCATTACCGTTGCCTAATGATCTATAGGATTAATGGCCGGGTGAACGGGGCGCTCGTCATTGCTTGTTTTGCCTGGCTTTGGAAGTGCCACGCCGATCAGGCAGTCCCGGGTCACGATTTCTGTCAGCTGTTCCTCAGTCCAGCCTTCCGTGCCTTCGGGTCGTACCGGCAGTACGATGAACCGGGACTTCTGATTTGAGTCTTCAACGCGTATTTCCACGTCATCGGGAAGTTGAAGACCAAACTCCGAAAGCACCTGCCGTGGCCAGCGAACCAGGCGGCGGCGATAGTTCGGGGTACGATACCATTCCGGAGATTGTCCCAGTATCGGGCGTGGATAGCAGGAGCACAATGTACAGACGACTACATGTTTCAATTTGGGCGTGTCTTCCATCACGCGCAGATTGCAGTAATCACTCGGCGTGCCGAAGTGGCTCGGCATATCGTTAATCCAGTCGATCCCGACTTCCAGGCTGGCCTTGATACCATCGGCTACTGCGAGCTTTTTGAACTCGGGGTCAAGCCACGCCTTGGCGACAAGCCGTGCTGCGGGCAACGGACCTACCGTTTCCATATATTCAGACCAGCGCTGATGGTCTTCCGCAGTAAAAAGACCTTTCTCAATAGCAAGTTCACGAACGGCGATTTCCAGTATTTCGAACTCACTAATTTCGTCGACCATGGGAGCAGGTTTATGTTTCTCTGCCATTTGCTTTTCCTCTTGAATTTCTATTCTGTTATGTTTCTGTAACCGG
>VAPL010238257.1_pt1 | contig 12926 bp, 11 predicted proteins | sample 3395061 | NCBI WGS metagenome assembly VAPL01 (sample SAMN08290444, study PRJNA428436) | hydrothermal vent metagenome | isolation source: Deep-sea hydrothermal vent chimney 2 | place: Pacific Ocean: Juan De Fuca Ridge | depth 2182 m m
TAAAAATAATTTAATAACAATTTTTTAGCGTTTGACTTACTTTGATAAACTGGCAGAAATAATAGTAGCTCTGCATCTTTTATTAAGTTCAATCGTCATTTCATCAAGTATTTCTGAGATAGCAGCATTCATGCCTTCTTCAATATCTTCTGAGCCATCAGCCCAATTAATACTGGTATCCATACCGCGATATAGCTTTGATTGTGTTTGACCATCATTTAAATATGTCACCCGAATCACAACATTCGCATTTAAAGCGACTGTTTTATGATGGACATAGGCTTTTAATATATCCACATCCAAAATCAAATCGTTTTCATTTGTTAACTTTTTAAAATAAACATGATGAGGCTTGATACTTAGCAAACCTGTCTCAATCCATTCAGAAACATTATTTGCAAATTTTTCATAACGATAAGAAGTACCAAAACTTTTCTTACTATGACGTTTATCGTTTAAATGTGATACAAAAACATTGCAAGCATTAATTTTATTTGATTCAGTTATAGCAACATCATCTGACTCTAGCGCTTCATCAGTATAGTTATTACTGTGTACTCTGGAAAACGCCATTTTTGTTTCAACTGGCGCGTAACTACAGCTAGCTGCAAATAAACTTAACACTAAAAAACTAATTCGTATAAACATAATTAAAATTCATCCATAAAAAATGCCACAGAAATTCAATATTTCTGTGGCGTATCATTGAAAACAAGGTTAATTTATCGTTGCGAGTAAATCACCATTGGCTAACCGTGAAATTTTAAAATTTTCACCCGTAGCAACAATAGTTTCTGTTCGGCTATCTGTTTTAGCATTTTTATTAACAATGTTTGATAAATCTAGCGCAACCATTTCGGCTACTTTGCCTACACCAATGCGTAGCGCAGTAGTTAATTCTTTTGCATTATTTTTTGTCCACTCTTTGATTGCAACTTCTTTTGTTGTTACTTTGGCTAACAATTTAAATTTAAATCGAATTTTATTTCGATATATAAATTGCGTCTCTAGATCCGGACGATTTTTTTCTGCTACCGCAAGCAGCGAGGCATCATTAGGATACATGGTTAATACTGTATTTATATTAAATGAATCCAAAGCAGGATCCATATAATAATTAGTTGAAATTAATAATACTGCATTACTTGAGCTACCTTTAACCATTTCTGCGGTTTTATCAAATTGATATGAATTATTTACTGTGGCGTTATTGGCTTTTAACCATGAAACATCTTTTAATTTTTCATTTAGAGCAGAAACAAATTCTTTGCTAAAATCAATATCCACGATTGAATCTCTCAGTGGTTTAGCTAATTTTTCTGCATCTTTCGAACTTGATGAATTAAGCGCAGAATCAATCACCGATGAAATTATCGCACCTAAAATTCCAAAACTAACGCCAGCTCCACCGCTATTTGTCGCAATAAACTTCACATAGACTTCTTCCTGATTTAAACCAACAGTAACATCGGTTGATTTAATTTTTTCAGGTATATTATCGTAAACCGGAATACGATACGTACTGCTACAAGCGGATACAGCTGTAATGAGTAGCAAAATGGATATATTTTTTATGGGATTATAAAGTTTCACAAGCTTGTCACCTTTTAGTTATTTGTTTTTATTTTTATAACAAATACCAATGTCTGTTCAAAAACATTGGTATTTTTTCAGTATACCTAATTTAACATATTATTGTAAATCGCTTGTATAACCTCTCCATAATTAATTATAAATCGTTGCTTAAACTTTAAACTAAGCTAGTACTTACCAACATTTTAATGCCGCAACTTCATCATCAAGTTCTTTCCAAATTTTATGGCTCATCGGATGAGGTGATATCGAATAATGAATGGCGCGCTGTTTATCAGAACAAAGCCAGGTGGTAATTTTTACGTTTAGCTTTATTGGTTTTCCTGTTGTAAACGGATCAAAGCTTTCTAAAAAATAATTTTGCGAACGGTATTTGGAATCGTTTGATACCAACCAATCGGATTTCGCTGTCACTTTAATTTTATTGGCGGGGTAGTCGACACTATTTTTTTTACCAATGCCACGAGCAAGCCCGACAAAATACCGTTTGGTTTCTTCAAGCAAGGCGTTGGTTGTTGGTGTCTCGGTTTGCGTGACGAGCAAAGCAAAGGCATATGTCCAAAAACCCGTTGCGCTTTCGTCATAAAAACCATCATGAAACCGAATAACTTCTCGACCGGTATAAAGCATGTCTTTCGCAAACCAAGTTGGCACATCAAACACCGCGCCTTGCCATTGACGTGGCGACTGCCAGTTAAAATTCTGATATTTTGTCGTGGCTTTTTTGGCATCCGCTTTGTCGCTGGCGGCATGGCTGTTTGCCATTATGCCCATTATCAATGTGCTACAGACAACGGCGCTAAACACTATTCGTTTATATAATCGCATATTTTTTCCTCTTATTTGGTGAAAAAATAGTATATAGTTATTTCAAATACAGGATAAAGAGTGATTTTGTAAAACATAATTTCATCTATGGGATAATTATGGATCTAAATTCGATGTACTTATTTGTTCAAGTGGTTGAATATAAAAGCTTTACTGTGGCTTCGGGGAAAACAGGGGTGCCAACATCAACGATTAGCCGAAAAATTTCAGATTTGGAATCGAATCTGGGAGTACAGCTATTGGAGCGAACCACCCGACAGCTACGGCTGACCGAAAAAGGCCGTATCTTTTATGAGAATATTCAACCCTCGGTCAGCACCCTGAATGCTGCACGGCAAAATCTGGTTGATACCGAAGCGATTGATAGCGGAACCTTGCGTATCACGGTGCCACCCGGCCTTGAAAAAAGCATCATCATGCCGCTATTGCAAAAATTCAAGCAAAGCTATCCTAATATTCGGCTTAAAGTTCAGTTTACCGGCGCGCAATTAAAATTTATTGAAGACGGCATCGACGTGGCACTGAGAGTGGGTGAATTAAGTGACAGCAGTCTGATTGCCATTCCATTATTGGAATACGATCACATCCTTGTTGCCAGCCCGGACTACATTCGCAGCAACGGGCAACCTGCCGATCCCTCGGCATTAAGCAACCATCAATTAATTTGCGGCACGAACTGGCACGATACCAAGCAATGGAAATTTGTTAAACAACAGCAAAAAATAACGATTGATTTAAATGAATCATTGTCCTTAAATCATTATATCGCCATCCAATTAGCAATCGAAAGTGGCATGGGCATCGGGGAATTACCATCGATTAATTGCCGTAACGACTTAGAACAAAATAAATTAGTGCGAGTACTACCCGAATGGCGTTTGGATTTATTTAATTTAACGAAAACCGAAAAGCTTAAACTCTCCGTTGTGTATACTGCTAACCGTTATAACTCGGAGTTGATTAAAACCTTTAAAAATTTTTGCGTACAGCATTTTAACGCTGTTATTTAAGCTATAAAGTAGGGTGGGCAGTGCCCACCACACTCATCAATTGTTCACTATAAAAATGTCATTACGAATTAACAGCATCCAAAATTGCTTGCGCTTCAGTTCGCCCACGATAATCACCACCAGCAGAGTGTGCAAATAACACGGTTGAATCCTTAGCAATAACAAATGTTGCCGGAACAGGAATTTCGCCAGAATCATCATCATAAAAACTATTAAAATCAAATCCCATTTCACTCATGGCTTGCACTGGCCCTTCGTTGTTTTTGAAAACAGTGGTAAACAATGTAGCCACTTTATTTCCAACATCACTTAACACTTCAAACTCCAGCTCATTAGTCTGCTGCATACCAAGTGTGTTATCCGGTGTCATCGGTGAAATAGCCAATAGGCTTGCACCGGCGGCCGTTAACTGCGGCAATATTTGTTGATAATTTTTTAATTGTAAATTGCAATACGGACACCATACACCACGATAAAATGTGACGACCACAGGGCCTTGTTGCAATAACGTTGATAATGCAATTGATTTTCCGGCTGCATTGGGTAATGAAAACTCGGGGGCTTTATCACCTTGTTGCAGTTTTAGCGGTGAATGATAGTCTGCTGCCAATTGTTTTGCGTCTTTATTAAAAACGGCAAACTTATCAGCCGGTATCATCTCAGCTAATTGTGTTATTAATTGCTCGACATCGGTTTTATATGAAGGCACGGTATTTGTCATGTGAATCTCCTATTTGATTAATTTCAGGTACAAACACAGTGTATTCCACACAAATACTTCAATAAATCGGTATTAATGCAAATCATTATTGCATATACTGCACTAATGGACGTTTCTACTTTACATCTTTTTGTTGAAGTCATGCAGCACCGTAATTTTACGGATATTGCGCGCATCCATAATATTGCGCCATCGTCGGTGTCTCGCTCGATTACGGCACTCGAAAAAGAATTGGGGATTCGTTTGTTCCAACGCTCCACCCGCAAGCTCGAACCAACCGAAGCCGGTATGGCGTATTTTAATCGCGTCAAGATGATCATTGATGACTTGCAATCAGCGCAACAAATGGCCGCCGATTTAACGGAGCAACCCGCAGGCACATTGCGCATAACCGCAGCCACCGTTTTTGGTGGCATTCAAATTGTGCCGTTATTGCCCGAGCTTGCAGAAAAATATCCCGCACTAACTATCGATTTAAATCTAACGGATAGTTATTTAGATTTAATTGATGAACGTATTGATGTTGCAATACGGTTAGGAACCTTACAAGACTCCAGTTATATCGCCAAACGTTTAGCTAAAATGAAATTTTTTATTTGCGCAAGCCCTGAATATATAGCGCGAAACGGTAGGCCTGAAAACCCCAACGAAATAATTGATCATAAATGTTTATTGTTTCCTATTTCAGGTTATAACTTAAATTGGTTATTCAAAGATCAACAACAAAAAATTATCGAAGCCAAGACAAATAATTCGGTTGTGATTACCAATTCAAATGCCATCAAACAATGCACATTGCTTGGCATGGGGTTATCGTTATTACCCGATTGGTTGGTAAAAAATGATATAAATCAGGGTAAATTGGTTCGGTTATTTCCTGAGTATGATGTTACAACTACAAATTATGATAGCTCTGTTTGGTTGGTGTATCCCTCAAAGGACTATTTGCCGTTAAAAACCCGTGTCTTTATTGATTTGCTCTCAGAACGATTTTTACAAAACTATTAGGTAGGTTGGGGTGGCGCCAGGAATCCCAACATGATGGTGGCTTAAATTATCTGCTGCTGTTGGGGTTTGAAAAAACTAACAAACTATCTATTTATCCCCTTAAAATGAACTAATTACATAAAAAATATAGGTAAATTTGCGATTTTTAACAATCGTAAATCAATATGTTAGCACTTTAAATTGTTGATTTATAAAGTTATATTGAGGCTAATTGGTTTTATGTTGTAAAATAGTAAGAACTTACAAATATACTTGTTTTATGTACCTTATGAGACATACATTTTTTTCATAAAAGGTATAATGTCATCATCAAAATGCACACAGATGTATTGATATCTTTTACAACAGAACTATATTACGAGGAACTATTATGTCAGTAGAAAAAACACTATTTGCATTCGCTGGAGCCATGATTATGGCGACTACATTGTTAGCAATGTATCACAATCCACTTTGGGCATGGGTAACATTATTTGTTGGCTTTAACGCATTTCAAAGCTCATTCACCGGGTTTTGTATACCTGGCATGATCATGCGAAAAATGGGAATGAAAACTGAGTCTGAACTAGCTCAGTAATGATAAAACAATAAAGATTTAGAATAACGCACCATTATTTGATGGTGCGCTATTACTAATACTAAATCGGCAAACACCATTACATCATCATATAAGACCATGAAAGGGTGTATGTGTATTGCACTTCCATCTGAGTTCCTGTTACAACTTGAGATATTGGCTTGCTGTATTCAAAGCCAAGTCGATTCCCCGAACTAAATCGTTTACTAAAACCAATTGAAATATTGGCTCGGTGATAACCTGAGTTTGCTGCATCAAATGTTGGTGACATTGATGAATTCATAATTTTTGCATCACGCCCTTCAATTTGTCCTTGATCAACTAAATTAATACGTGATGATATTGAAAACTGATTTGAAAATGTTTTTCTAAGCCACGCATCAATTTGAAACTTATTCCCTAAAACATAACCATTGCTATTGGCTCCAGAATGATAAGTAAAACTTTCTTGGGCACCCCAATTAAAACTAGTGTCACCGCCTTTATAAGTAACCGACTGTAAAAAATCAACAGTACCAGTCCCTAATTGCATTTTATAAGGTGCTTGTACTGTATTACCGTTCATCAAAACAGTTTCATCAATGCTACCCGTTGGTAAACTCATGCCAAAACTAATGGTCCACGCATCACTGGCGCGTACCATTGCAGTTAACACCGTGTCACTCAATCCTTCGGTTTGCATGCTGGAATACATGCTATTCATGATTGTAGTTTGATTACCCATTTGCATTACCATATTCATATCGTTTTGAAGATAGTTAGTCATAAACATTAAAGATGTATTTTTATTTAAACCGTACATCGCCATAATCATATGCATCTTCATGCTCATATCAATGGGTGCCATTAAGTAATTAAAACCGGTGACCGGTGTAAGTGGACTACTGCCCATTTGTGTACGCGCAATTTGCTCAGGAGATACTTTTTCATTACCCTCACGTTCTTGTGTGCCACGAATCATTCCATCCATAAACATATTCATGTATTTATAACCAACCATCCAATTACCTGACTTATGTTGATGATGGATGATAATACCAATTTCTGTGTTAAGCTCATTACTAAGATCATCTTCATCAAATTCTTCTTGCTCCCAAGCATCAACTCCTTTACTAATACTGGCAGGCCATTTTGATTTATGATGATTACTGGATTTCTTTTTTTTAGTTTTTTCTTTATCGGTTTTTTCGCCCATATTCATTTTGCTATGATCCATTTCCATTGCATGGATAGTTTGTGCGTATGTAATGAAACTGAATAACACCAGTATAAATGAGCCCAGGTGCAGAGTGGATTTTAGAGTTGCCATTTGCTTTTCCTTAATTTGATACGCCGTGCCTGATTACACCAGTAGGCGATGTGACATTCCATTGACGGGCAATACAATTTCAGACTTTCAGACTTACTGCGTGGGAATGATTCCCATTGATATTTTCAAACAAATATACAGTAATCAAATATGCAGTCAATAATTCACAAACTTGTGTTATGAGTTTGAGAACTTGCTCGCAAGAATTTTTTAAATGTAAAAGAGATGGCGTTAAACACTAGTATATAGGCATATTAGTATTACTAATGTATGTCCTTGCATTGGCCATTCAGTAATAACTTGATCAACAAACAAAATAATTTTTCATACTTGTTCTAAATTTTATAAACAGAAACATTTGTGAAATATTTTAAACTGGTGTATTTTTTTAGGCATAGCGTGAACATCGTTAAACAATAATCGTAATTTACTAAATCCAAGCTCTACAATTTTGCCTTTACATTGAAATTACGTTATTAAAAATAACAACACAAAAACCACCATAATATAAAAACACCATATCGAATCAATTTGTCGATTGACTTTCATTGCTTTAATTTGTTACCGTGCGCCTAGATTTTTAGGTGCATACATTGTTAAACGGGAAAATGGTGCGCGTTTTTACGCAAAGCCACTACTGCCCACGCAACGGTGATTGATGACAAGCTGTATCAGGAATATTCCTGCCACTGTGTTTTAATACATGGGAAGGCGATACAGTCGAGTAATGTTTACTAACTCTAATCATAAGTCCGTATACCGGCCTAAAAATAGCAAGCTGTTAAATAGCGTGGGGCTATTGAATGCAAGTCGGTAATCCATCACCCGAACCTTTCTTTTTCAATCTCCCATTCTATTTCTCAGATATATCCGAATAATTAAACCGGATGTTTTAAATCTATCACTGGGAGAAAAACTTTGCTTTATTCGTGGAAAACATCGCAATGTAAATTAACATTAGCTGCGCTGACACTATTCGCCGCACCACTGAGCGTGCAGGCCGAGACTAATCGTGAGCAATTATTTAAACGAATTGAAGGACTAGAGCAACGCATTATCGAGCTTGAAACCTCAACCGTATTGTCTGACCCGGAAACAATGGTTAAAAAAATTGAAGTCTTTATTGATGACAATGGCATGGAACACAAGACTCACGTTCCGGGCAGTAAACGCATTACCACCTATCAGCGCGAACGGGTCTTTCGCCGACAAACCATTAATGAAAAAATTGAAGAGGCATTGGATGATGCCGAAAATCGTAACGTGCGACTGGGTGTTGATGCCGCGATTATCATTCAAAATGCCCAAAAAACACATGGGCCTGATGTTAAGCAAGCCGATAAAAATTTTTACCAACTCGCCTCAACCGATTTGTATTTTACTGCTGGCCTAGCGCAATACACGGTATTTTTTGCCGACATCGTTGGTTTAAGTGGCACACCACCCGATGACGAAATTAGTGGCTTAACCTTAGCCAATGGTTATGCTGCCAGATTAGTGCAACAAAATGATTTGAGTTTACGCGAATCGTGGTTGATGACCGAACTTTGGGATCAAAAACTATCTTTAGTGGTTGGCCGTGTTGACCTCACCAATTACTTCGATTCAAACGCTGCAGCGAATGATGAAACCAGCCAATTTCTGAGCGACGCATTAGTGAATAACCCGGCGCTGGGATTAAGTGAAAATGGTGCCGGTATGGCTGTTGTGTATGATCCCAAAACCGCATTTAATTTTAAATTGGGTTATCAACAAAGCACCAGCACCGCGACCAATCTTTCCGACTCGTTATTTCTATTACTCGAAGCCGGTTATAAACTTAATCCGTTTCAAATGGGTGAAGGTAATTATCGCGTTTGGTATCGTGAAAATAATACCGGCACGGGCACCAGCGCTTTTGGCATCAGCCTTGATCAAAAATTAAAAGCCGGAATAACGTTATTTGCACGTTATGGTTCGTCTGAAAATGCCAACTCGACTGATAGAGATAATTATTACAGTAGCGGTTTGCAATTTAATGCCGGCCTTGGCTTTAACCCAGAAGATGCTTTTGGCATTGGTTATGCCTATTCGGAATTAGCAACCAAGGAAAAAGAAAACCTATTAGAAGCTTATTACAATTTAGCGATGACTGAAAAACTACGACTGACATTTCATCTAACACAATTAGAAGAGCAACGAACAAACTCAACTAAAGATGGTTATGTTGTTTCTGGCATACGTTTACAAGCCAGTTATTAAATTAATTCAGGAGCATTAAAATGAAATACATTAAAAATACTGTCATGGTTTTTATCAGTTTACTAACATTAATAAATGTGAGTATTGCAGCAAAACAAATTAAAATTAGCGATCCAAGCTCGGTGGTTGTGATTGTTAACCGCGACTCCAATGATATTGCATTTATGGATATTAAAACCAATAAAATTATTGGTAGCGTTTATCTTGGTAAAAATGTCAATCCGCACATGGCCATGATGTCACCGGATGGACGCTGGGTTGTCACTGGTGGCACACGAGCGAATAAAGCGTATATCATTGATGTTGCAACATTAACCTTGGTAACAGAAATCCCGGTTGATTTTGCACCCGAACATTTGGCGATAACGCCCGATGGACGTTATTATTATCAGGGCAATCCCGACGGCGATTCAATCTCGGTTATTGATTTAGCATCCATGACTGAAATCAAACGCATTAAAGGCTTGGCCGAACCATTAAACATTACGTTTACACCCGATGGCAGTAAAGCTTATATTGGTAATTATGGCGCGCATTGGATAGGCGTGATTGATGTTACCCGACATGAGTTGCTTAAAAAAATTCACGTCGGAACCGTACCCAAAATTGCATCACTCGATCCGGAACGCTATTTAGGTGATATTAAAGGTATCTCCAATGTTAGCATCAGCAATGATGGCCGTTATCTTTATGCCGCCGATGGCGATTTAGGAATCGTAAGTGTCATCGATGCTCGCGAAGATAAAGTGATAAAACAAATTCGTGTCGGAGCCGATCCTTGGCGCGCGTATATGAATCACGATGGTAAATACTCTGTGGTGGCTAATAACGGTGATGAAACCATTTCAATTATCGATTTGGAAAAAAATGAAGTTGCTGCAACACTCGAGTCGGGCCCGGACATGATGGGCATCAACTTCGCGGCAGGCAAAGCTTTTGTTATTAGCTCAAGCAGTAGTTTCTTATACGTGTATGATATGACAAGCTTAAAACCGGCAGGGCGCATTAAAATTGGCAACAACATTCAAATAGAAACCGCCACAACCGATACCCAAGGTGAAAAAATCTATTTGGCCAGTTCAACCGATCATTCGGTTTATATTATTGATGGCAAAACCGAGGCCGTTACCCGTGTCGCTAATGTCGGGCTGTTCCCTTGGGGCACGCATATTTTAGACAGCAAAGATAATTATTGTCATTAATAACAAATGAAATACAGTCTTAGTACGGGACTAGTATTACTATGCTCGGCGTTAATAATTCATAGTGTTAACGCCGCAGGCATTCGCGATCATACCCGTCCGAAAAACACTGCCGAAACCACCGTCAGTCCATCACAGGCAGATGTATTAACGCTAACACTGGTGACCGTTGCCAAACAGGATTTACAAACATGGCTACGACTTGCCGCATCACTGAAACAAGCTGAATTTAATCGCAATAAAATAGTCCGTGCGTCAGTCTGCTCCAACAATGCCAAACTCATAAAAATCGGCCAACGTGTGCGCGTTTTTAGCGCTAATTCAAAATCGTCCATTATTCAAGCACGCATTTCAACGGTTAGTTTTAAAAATAACTGTGCAATGCTTAACGCACAACTGGCTGCACTACCAGCAAAATCAGACAACCATTTTATCATCGAAATTCTAATAACACGTGGAAAAAAAATCGCAATCCCCAACGAAGCGATTATTGAAGAAGGATTTAAAAAAATTGTATATCGAAAAATGGTAACCGGAGGTTATCAAGCCGTTGAAATTCAAACCGGTATCCACGGTGAATTGTATACCGAAATTAGTGTAACACCATCATCAGACTTACACGTTGGCGATCAAGTGGTGACACTTGGCAGTTTTTTTATTGATGCTCAATTTAAACTAAAATCCGCAACACCATCAGGAACCGGGCATGCTCACCTTCATCATTAAAAACGTTATTCACTATCGCATTCATGTCTTGTTCGTTATTATTGTTGCGACAATTTATAGTGTCTATGCCATTCAAACCGCACCATTAGATGCGTTGCCGGATATATCCGATTCACAAATTATCATTTACGCTAAATGGGCGCGTAGCCCGGCGCAATTAGAGCGTCACATCACGCGGCCGATTATTAAAAATCTACTGGCTTCAAAGCTCATTCACAGCGTGCGTGCCACCTCGCATTTGGGTTACTCGTTTATCTATGTTATTTTTCAGGATAAAAACCAACGTGCGCTGGTGCGACAATTTGTGGCGGATAAACTCAATGTCATTCGCAGCACATTACCAGCAGATGCCGTGGTATCGCTAGGCGCTAACGCCAGTAGTATGGGCTGGATATACCAATATGCTATCGTGGATCACACTCAAACCCGCGATCTACGCGAATTACGTTTACTCAATGACACTGTCATTAAACCCGTATTACAAGCCAGCACCGGCATTGCCGAAATTGCAACGGTGGGTGGTTTGCAACGGCAGATTGAATTAAAAGTTTTTCCACCACTGTTAGCACAAACCGGAGTTACCTTACGCCAAGTTATCAACGCATTAAAATCGACACTGCAACAAGTGGGTGGCCGCAGCATTGAATTAAGCAACCGTGATTATCAACTACGCGCTGTGCTGGATGCTCAGGATTTGGATAAACTCGAATATGTCATTATCGCGCGTAACACCAAAGGCGAAGCAATTTTATTACGCGATATTGGCTATTTTCAAGTGAACTATGATCTTAGACGCGGCATTGTTGACTTGGATGGTAAGGGGGAAGTTGTTGGCGCGATAGTGATTATGGAGCAAGATCAAAATGTGCTGGCGGTTAGCCGTGCTTTTAAAAAAAACTTACAACAATTAAAAACCACGTTACCCGATGGCATTGAAATCGTCACCAGCTATGATCGTTCCAATTTAATTTGGGCAACGCTTAACAATTTTTCGACCGCTCTGGCTTATGAATTACTGGTGGTGATGCTTGTTATATTTTGGGCGCTGCGACATGCGCGAGCAGCGTTAGCGCCCATTTTAATTGTGTTATTGAGCTGCTTGTATACCTTAATGTCATTGGCTTTTTTTGATCAAACCATTAATTTATTATCACTTGCCGGACTGGCAATTGCCATTGGTGAAATGGCCGATGCCACCATCGTTATTGTCGAAAACTGCAGTATCGAATTAGCAAAACACCGGCAACAGGATTATCGCGCAAGACGGCAAACCATCATTCGCGCCAGCGCCAAAATGATGCGCCCGTTATTATTTTCGTTATTAATCATTGTTGCGTCATTTGTTCCGGTATTTTTTCTTGATGTTCGTGAAGCACGTTTGTTTGATTCTTTGGCATTTAGCAAAACATTTGCGATGGCTTTTTCAACGGTGTTAACACTGATTTTGTTACCCATCATCATTGTCTGGGTCTTTAAGAATAATGATAGCACCCGTACCATTAAACCGGATAACGGCATTGTTAAACTGTATGGTTTGATGCTCAAGGCAACTATTGCGCATCGTTATGTTTTTCTTGGTTTGAGTCTGGTATTGTTTATTTTGTCGGTTATTTTAATGGCCAGTTTTAACAAAGATTACATGCCCGAAATGGAGGAGGGCTCAATTTTATACATGCCAACCACACTACCCGGATTACCAATGCGTGAGGCA